>OFFL01000809.1_pt1 | contig 29862 bp, 21 predicted proteins | sample 1521391 | NCBI WGS metagenome assembly OFFL01 (sample SAMEA3504082, study PRJEB24116) | mouse gut metagenome | biome: mouse gut; feature: mouse-associated habitat; material: faeces | place: Denmark | collected 2011
TTTTTGATAGGATTATTGCAGTGAACGGCACTTTTTGCCAACTTTAAACTTTACATAAAAAGTAACACCCTAAAACTAATTGTTTCAGGGAGTTTTTAATTTTTAAACACTGTTAAAATTCATATAAATATTAGAATAATTTTGGCTAAATTTTAAAAGCATTTTACTTTATTATTTTATTTCTTATTTTCTACCATATATACCAAATGTGGCATTTTCATATTATAATAATGTTTCATCTCCTCCCCTACAACACTCATACCATTTCGAAAAGCAACTGCTTGAGAGGCATAGTTATTATCTCGGATAATAGAATATACTTTGTCTAACTTAAGTATGTTAAAAGCATATTCACGACAAGCAACAGCTGCCTCGGTTGCATAACCTTTATGCCAATATTTTTTGTTTAACAAATACCCTATTTCATGCACCTGTTCATTGCCGAAAGGTTGCATAGTAATGCCTATGTTTCCAATCATTTTTTGACTTTCCTTTTCAATTACTGCCCACAACCCAAAGCCGTATTTTTTATATACCTTGCAAGTTGATTGTCAAACCAACACTGCACTTCCTCGTCCGAAAAAGCGTGTTCATACGCATACATAGTTTGTTCATCTTGCAAAATCTCACACAGGTCAGCAATGTCCGTTTGTGTTAATTACCTTAAAATCAATCTATCAGTTTGTAAAATCATAAAACGCTTACTTTGCAAGCAAATCTTTTGCTTTTAACATTGCTATAACTGTTTTGCTGTCCTTAATTATATTGTCATTTATCATTTGCAAAACGCTATCAAAGTCAAAAAACTCCACTTCCAAAAACTCTCCATCATCAAGTTGTTGTTTTTCAAACACCACATCCAACGCTAAATAAATATAAATTTTTTCGTTTGTGTAGCCGGGAGAGGGATATATAACACCCAAGTCGATTATATTATCGGAATATCCGCCGACTTCTTCCTTAAGCTCGCGTCTTACCGTTTGAAAAGGTGTTTCTCCACTATCGATTTTACCTGCGGGGATTTCGTAAATAACTTCCTTATAAGGATATCTGAATTGCTTTACCAAAGCCACCTTTCCATCATTTGAGACAGGTAAAATGCCCGCACCGCCATTGTGACAAACATATTCCCTGCTTGCAACTCTTCCGTCAGGAAGCTTTACTTTATCAAGCTTAAGTTTTAAAATTTTTCCGTCAAATTGCAACGAACTTTCCAAAGTTTTTTCTTCAAGTTTCATAAAATTTCCTTTTTAATTTATATATATTTATAATAATATATTTTATACTATTTTATTTTAGCAGTTTTATTTACAAAAAATATGCACTTTTCAGTGCATATTTTAATTATTCAATTAAGCGTTGAATGCTCTTTTTACTGCGCTTACTACGCCGTTATAAACGGATTTTTTCAAAACAAGTTCAAACTTAAATTCCGCATAGCCCTCGGCCGCATCCTTATCGTCCTTTTTGTCAAACAATTTTTCTCCGTACATATCAAACACTTTTTCGGTGTGACTGCTGTATGCATTGCTATCGTAAGTGTTTTGAAGAGTCTCGGAAAGTTTTTCTCTTAAAGTGATTGCCTTACCTGTCTCCTCGTCAAAGCCTACATAAGCATCCATAGTAAATTTGTAATAAGAATTTTGCTCTTTTATTAAATCCAAATCAGCTTGAGTGTACTTTTCGTTCTCCTCGAACTCTGTCATATCAAAATCTTTATTCTCAATAACTTCGTAATGAGTACCCTCTTGGTTGTATCCCATATCTACAGGCACAGTTGTAAGCATTACGATATGAACACCAAACTCATTGATAATAAATGAAATTTCATTTTCAGTGTCGGTATAAATTTCTACCTCTTTAGTACCTACTTTAGCTTTTGTAATAACGATATTTGCATAATCTGCTTTACCGCTTAAAGCAATAGCATTCTTTTGGTCAACCATTACGCTGCCTGCAGTACCTTTATCCAAAAGCAACTGTCTTACCAAAGCAGTATATTCAACTACATAGTCACTGCTATTGCCGACAGGAGTTTCGGTATACTCCTTACCCTCAAACATACCGCTATCGTCATTTACAAGGTAAATCCACTCTTCAAACAACTCAGCTCTCTTTTGGTTAACATACATTTTTTCGCCAACTGCATCGTTTGCGTTTGGATATTTCTCCTTATATTCAGCCTTAGCGGAATCGTCAACGCTCATTAAAGCTTCGCCTAGCTCTGCAATAACGTCAAGGAAAGGTACGCTTTGCCATTTTTCGCTGTCAGGGTCATTTTTATCGTAATTAGGATTTTTGATATAAGGGAAATTCATATCCTCATCCTTAGTATTTTCGTCTTGGTCTTTAGGGTCTCCCGCAGGTTTCTTAGGGTCGTAATTAGGGTTTGATTTGTAAACAACCAATCCGCATAGGTCGTCGATATATTTATCAAGTTGCAAACTTTCGATAACATCTGTACCAAATACCAAAGCTTTTCTTACTTCTTGTACATATTGCTCAAAAGCCTCGCCCTCAAATTTCTTTTTGATATAATCTAAAGCAGCCTTTTGCTCGTCGGAGAATTGCAACAAAATACTTTTTACTTTAACATATCTACCGTTGTGATAAATAACTGTTGTGTCTCCTTCAATAGCACTTTTATAATTGCTTGCTGTTTTGTACGAATTGATTTGCTCTTGCAAAGTCTTTTCGTAATTTTTGTTAACTTTTACGTCAACACCATCACTGCTTGCTTTAAAGTAATCTTGATATTTACTTGAAAGTCTGCTTTCTGCTTGTTTTGCAAGATAATAATCATAAGATAAATAAGTGTTTGTCAAAGCTTTCTCTTGGTTTTTATAAGCATCTTTCTCGTATTGAGTGGAGTTGTCATTAGGTTTGTTTGCAGTAAAGAAATCAATAATACTATCAACATCTTCCTTAGTTACAGTGCTGTCTTTCTTAAAGGTTGTATCTTCTTCCTTATCCTTAGTAGGTCTAGGGTCTTTTACATCCTCTTTAGAAGATGAGGAGGAATTATTTTTTTCTTCCTCGGCTTTGATTCTGTCATTTTCAACTTCAGTCTCAATATATTCGTCATAGCTGTCTTGGAACATTTTGTTTGTTTGCTCCTTAACATACTTTTGCTCGTCTAAATCTAAAAGTGACAACAAATAGTTTGCGTAAACGTCATAGCCTTTTTTAGCATCGCCTTTTGTCACATTATTTTTTAAAATAGCGTTAAACTTGTTTTTATCAACTTCAATACCACGCTCTTTGCAAACTTTTTCCACAGCCAAAACAACTGTCATTTTTTGTCTTGCAAGTATAGCAATAAAGTACTCGCCTGCTTCCTCGGGAGTCCATTGGAAATAACTTGCATATTGTTGATAATTTTGTGCAAAGTAGTTAGTAAACTCGGACTTTGTTACCTCTGCAACAAGTCCGTTATGTTTAACCGAAGCAACAACTTGGTCTCCGTCACGCTCCGCATTAACAGTGAACAAGTTACAACCTGCAAGTACAAAACTTAAAATTAAAATAACGGCTATAACCAAAACAAGCTTTTTTTTCATTATAACACTCCTTAAATTTATGTGAAAATGGCATAATTTGCCTATAATTTTTAATATTTCTTATTTATTATACAAGATTATAAATAAAATAGCAATAGTTTTTTAATTATTTTTACATTTTTTTAAAAATTTTATTATTAACTCTAATTTTTGCCTAATATTAAGAGATTTATCCTTAAATATCACACTTGGATTTTCTTTTATCTCAAAACTACACTCGTCGGACATATCACTTACCGCAAATATTACATTTTCGTTTTTAAATACGTTGTTATCAAAATGCACGGCACAATTTTTCAAATTAATATCCACGGCTACAGCACCGCATTCCGCCGCAGAGTTTTTTATTACAGCAACATACATAAGGTTGCAAAGTCCGTCGCCGGGTTCTCCGTATCTATCCTTTAAGTCAAGATACATTTCGTTTATCTCCTTGCTGTTTTGAAGTGCTGCAATATCCTTGTAAACTTTGATTTTCTCGTCATTTGACGGGATATATTCAGGGTCAAGATAACTGTCGATATCAACTTTCATTTTAACATCAGACTTGCTAGTTATTTCGCCTCCGCTAATCTCCTCCACAACTTCCTTAAGCAGTTTACAGTACATATCATAACCGACTTTTGCAATGTGACCGTGTTGCTCCTTTCCAAGCACATTGCCCGCACCTCTAATCTCCAAATCACGCATTGCAATTTTAAAACCGCTGCCAAAATCGGTATAATCTGTTATTGCAGTAAGCCTTTTCAAAGCATCGCTTGTAAGCACTTTTTGCGGTTTTGTGGTAAAGTATGCATACGCCTGTTTGTCCGAACGTCCTACTCTACCGCGTAATTGGTAAAGAGCGCTTAATCCAAGCCTGTCCGCATCACAAACTATCAAAGTATTTGCATCTGCCAAATCTATACCGTTTTCTATTATTGTTGTACAAACAAGTACATTGGCTTTTTTAGTATAAAAATTGTCAATCGCATCCTCAAGCTCGGTATCCGACATTTGTCCGTGTCCTATCACAACCTTTGCATCGGGAACTAAAGACATTATTTTATTTGCTATTTTCTCGATATCGTTCACTCTATTATAAAGTACATAAACTTGTCCGTCCCTTTCAATCTCTCTGCTTATCGCATCAATTAAAAGTCCGTCCGTAAGCTCGGTTACATAAGTTTCCACAGGAAGTCTGTGTTTAGGCGGTGTTTCCAATACCGAAATATCCCTTATACCGCTTAATGCCATATTAAGTGTTCGCGGTATAGGTGTAGCGGATAAAGTAAGTACGTTGATATTGTTTTTTAGTGTCTTTATCTTTTCCTTGTGTTCCACGCCAAATCTTTGTTCTTCATCAAGCACCAATAACCCCAAATCATGAAATTTGACATCATTTGACAGCAATCTATGCGTAGCAACTATTATACTTGCCTCTCCGGATTCTATTTTTTTCAAATTTTGATTTATCTCTTCCTTTGACTGAAACCTTGACATCAAAACACACTTTAATTTGCTGTCATTAAACCTTGCCAAAGCCGTGTTATAGTGCTGTCTTGCAAGGATGGTTGTAGGTGCGAGTATCGCGACTTGCTTGTTTTCCATAACCGTTTTAAAAGCAGCTCGCAACGCAACTTCCGTTTTACCGTAACCAACGTCGCCACAAAGCAGCCTGTCCATTACAACTCCGCTTTCCATATCCGCTTTTATCTCCGCAATAGCCTTTAATTGGTCATCCGTTTCGGTGTACTCAAAGGCATCCTCAAATTCCTTTTGCCAATAGGTATCGGGTGGATAAACATAGCCTTTTGCTTGATTTCTTTGTCTGTAAAGCTCAAGCAAATCAAACGCCATTTCTCTTACCGACTGTTTTACGCGGTCTTTTAATTTTTGGAACTCTCTGCCACCTAATTTGCTTAGCTTAGGCACGCTATCGCTACCGCTGTACCTCTCAAGTTTATCCATTTGGTCAACGGGAATATAAAGCTTGGCGCCTTCGGCATAATTGATGACTACAAAATCTTTTTTTGTGCCAAACGCGACAATTTGTTCAATCCCGCTACAAAGTCCTATACCGTGCGTTTCATGAACAACATAGTCGCCTATTTTCGGCATTGTAAACACATTTGTCTTATGTTTTTTAGGGGTTATACTAACTTCGCGTTTTCGCAATAAATCATTTACACCAATTAGTACAAATTTCGCATGCGGATAATTAAAACCATGCTTTATTCCAAACGGCGTAACCGCTATACCTGTAAAGTTTTCCGCAACATTTACGGTATATCTGGAATACAAATTGTAATCTTTCAAAGAACTTACAAAACTTCTTGCAGTATGCTCGTCGCCCGCACAAAGTAATATCCTGTATCCGTTTAGATTAAAGTTTTTCAAATCGGTAAACAAGCTATTATAATTTGCATAATAACTCCGCATAGGCGGATTGGAAAGTTTATAAATTTCACTAGGCTCAAATATGGGGTTTGAGCTTGTTATATTTGCAAATCCCAAAGTATAAAACTTTTCGGCCAAAGCAGAAAAAACTTCGGGTTTTCTTACAGCTTTCAAATGCTCGTTGGTTGTTTCTCCCTGTTCAAGCAAACTTTTACCGCGGTTTGCAATATCGTTACAGTAAATCTTAGCGTGGTCATAAATATTCTTAGGGTCGTCAAACACCACAATGGTATTTTTAGGCAATATTTCCTCAATGCCTTGCAAATTGTTGCAAAATGGTAACAGCCAATTTAAATTTTTAAAATTGCCCAAATTGATTTTTTCTTCAAGAGCGGCTAATATTTCCTTGGCACGAGTTTTTGCAGTGTCGTCAAATTGTTTTATACTTTTTTTCGCTTTAGTAAGCACTTCTTGCAAATTAAGTTCACTAAAAGTCCCATCTATTCTAGCAAAAATTTCAACATTTTCCAAACTATCGGTGGACTTCATACTCTCTAAATCAAAAGGCTTTATGCTTTCAATCTCTTCGTCAAAAAAGGACAACCTTACAGGCAAATCTTGATTCTCGGGGAATATAGCGAGGATATCTCCTACAATACTGAAATCCCCTTTTTCCGCAACGCTATCCACCCTGTTATATCCCATTTCTTGCAAGCTCGATGCCAAGTTTTGCAAGGGTATTTGTTGGGTAACAGCTAAATTTAGTACCGATTTTCGTATGTTTTGTGTATTTGGGAAGAACTGTAACAAGGCTTCGCAGGTTGCAACCATAATACGGCTTTTACCACTTATAAAGTCATTTATAGCACGTAGCCTTGCCGTAATATCCGAAGATATGGAAAGTTTGCGATACATAAGCATATCGTCCCTTTCAAACAATAAACTTACATTATCCTCGTATCCTTTGAACTGCTCAAATATCTCCCTTGCTTTAACCCTGTCGGACACAACAAAAAGTGTGGGGTTATCCATTCCCCACGCGATATGTATACGCTCGGATTGATTAGCGGTAAACACTGCAGTGTTTACACCCGAACGTACTTTTTGTCTTATGTTTTGAAGCACTCCGCCCAATTCTCTTAAGTCCAAGAGATTTACCAAACACTCGTCCAAAGACATTCTCCTTTACTTATAAATAATATAAAATTGTATTTATTATTGATTATACAAAGCCGATAAACACAAAAAACCATTCGAAAATCGGTATATTTTGTTTATTTACTATCTCTCATCATTTTTTCCAAATCCTTATGGCAAATAAAATCCGCAATAAGTTTGGCTGCCTTTTCAAAGGACTTGTCCAACTTATCTTTATTGTCGCCTTTTATGTGACTAAGCACATAATCTACTAATTGCATAGGCGTCTCGGGTTTTCCTATACCTATTCTTATCCTAGGGAAATTGTTGTTGCCAAGCAAACCGCAAATATTACGCATACCGTTGTGAGTGCCTGCTGAGCCGCTTTTTCTTATCCTTATATCCCCTACAGGCAAGTCGATATCGTCATACACAACTATTATATCGCTAACAGGTATATTGTACCTGCTGCTAAGTGCGACAACAGCCTCTCCCGATAAATTCATATATGTTAGCGGTTTTGCAATAATTACCTTCTCGCCGTTTTTGTACATTGTAGCGTACTTAGCACGGCAAGCCTCTTCCTTTAAGGTTATATTTAAAATTTCCGCTAGTTTATCGATAACGGCAAACCCGACATTATGGTATGTATTTTCATACTTTTTTTCGGGATTGCCAAGTCCAACTATCAACATATTTTACTCCTATAGCAAATTATTTATTCTTCCTATAATTACATGCATTGCTATTTTTATTTAGCTTTTTATCTTCCCTTTTCTTTTTAAAAAAATCTGTCAAAATTGAGGAACATTCAGCCTCTAAAACTCCGCCCGTCACTTGTACTTGATGATTAAGTTTGCTATCGTTCAACAAATTATAAAGGCTGACTACTGCTCCGCTTTTCAAATCCTTTGCTCCGTAAACAACTCTGTCAATCCGACTGTTTACAATAGCCCCGCAACACATAGGGCAAGGCTCCAAAGTCACATACAAGGTGCAACCATCCAAATACCAATTATTTAATTTTTTGCAAGCATTGATAATTGCAACTACCTCTGCATGATAAACAGCACAGTTCTCCCTTTCCTTAAAATTGTTGCCTACAGCTATTATTTCGTCATCTTTCACAATAACCGCACCTATTGGCACTTCGTCGTAAGCCAAAGCCGATTTTGCCTGTTCGATAGCTTTTTGCATAAAGTATTCGTCTTGCATATATTCCTCTGTAATTTATTCTATCCGCTCGATTTCCTCAGCTATAACGGCTGCTGTATCCAACACTGCCGCATTTTGTTTGTAAACTTCAGGTAGCACTCCAAGGTCAATCGGATAAGGAATTTCCCCATTTACGACTTCGAGCGTCAAACCTAATTTAAAAGTTGTAGCCGTATACCAATCTTTGTATCCGCCTGCACTGTCTGTACTTTCAAAAATTGGATAGCCTGTTACATTACTTATTCTTTGGGCGTACTCAAAATATGGTTTTATACACTCAAACCCCCAATATATGACTTCCCCTTTGGTGTGATAACTCAAAGTAATGCTTGGCTGCAACTTGTTTGTAAAATCGCGAAGTGCTATGTTTTCAGGCTCAGACACAGGGAATTTCCCTATATAATCGCTTGGTGCTGGATAGGTAACATTTTGTCTGCCCTCACCCCATCTTGCATTATAATTTACATTAAGGTCAACTGCTCTTGCATTTGCTTTCCATAAGCTAAAGTCTCTGCTACCGCCGTTTACATCAAGCAAAAACTCTCTTAAACTAGGGTCAGGCACACTGTCAAGTCCAAGCTGACACAATAACACACCATCCACATTAACCATTGGAACGCACCACACTCCGACATTTCCATTATAGTTTTTCATCATCTCGATGACAAGCGGTGTGGTTATATATTCCCTTGCGTGCATACTTGCTTGAACAAACACACAAGGTCCACTCAAATTACCTTTTACAACACATTTGATAGGCCTGCCAAGCACTGTATAACCTATGGTAAAAACCTTTGCACCTTGGCTTTCCAACACTGCCAAATCTTTATCCAACGCGACATCATCGTACATATAACACCTCACATTATGTATTACTTGTATTATATGCAAAATAAAAGCTTTATGTTTTTTACCTAAAAAATCACTCAAAGGTCGCAATATTGTTTTATGTGTATTACTCTTCTTGTTGATAACCGATAAATATACCTTGCAAGTCGGACTGAAATACAGCGTAGCGAAATTTCACGCTTGGTCCGAGAACGCGAGTTCGACCGCTAACGAGTCGATTTTTTTAAATAAAAAAATCACTCAAAAGGTCGCAACGAGCGTTTATTTGTGATATTCCGAATTACTATTTATCATAAAAGCACGATAAATTTGTTCCGACAAAATCACTCGCATAAGTTGATGCGGATAGGTCATTTTACCAAAACACAAGCTAAAATCCGCCTTTTGTTTAACTTCGTCGGACAATCCGTAAGAGCCGCCTATAACAAAGGATATTTCACTTACTCCGCCGCTTTGCAAGCTGTCAATTTTTTCTGCCAAATCAGGGCTGGATAGCATACTGCCTCCCAAATCTAAAATAATGACATATCCTTTTAATTTGGACAAAATGCTTTTACCCTCGTTTATTTTTACTTTATTTATGTCATTTCCCTCAAGCCTGCTTTCCGCAAGTTCTAATATGTTAAACTTGCAAAATCTTGTAAGACGTTTTGCATATTCCGCCACAGCATCACGATAAAAGCTTTCCTTAATTTTTCCTATACAAATTATGTTGATATTCATAGCAAATTAATTATCCATACAGCAAGAGCAATGCCGATTGCCGCAATCAATGAGTACAAATCGAATGTTTTACGTTTTTTGATAGTCTGCTTATTTGCCTCGGTCAAAAGCTTATCTAATTGATTATCTTGATTGCCTGTAGCAAAACTATCAGCTTGCAAATTATCATTTTCAATTTGAATATCGCCATTTAAATTAATGCCATCGCAAGGGTCGTCAAATAACGATTTTAAAGAGTTTTCCAACCTATTGTAATTATCCTTGATACCTTGTGCTGTAAATGCCTTGCCAAGGTCCTTTGCCCAAGCCATTTTATCGGTTGTATTTTCTATCCCTTTTGCTTGTTTACTCAATTTCATAATATATCTTAGCAAGAAATACAATCCTACAAAACCGACAATACTCATTACGACGTAAATTGAAATAAGTGCACCATTTGAAATTTGAACATCGACATTTACAAGTATAACATCAAACAAAACTGCTAGTGCATTGTTTGAAAAATGGCAAATTATGGATGCAAGCAATGAGCCTGTTACAAAATATACATAAGCAAACACTAAACCGATAAAAAATTGATGAACTGTTTGCGCCGCATTGCCGTGAAAAATTGAAAACATAAATCCCGACACTAGTATTGCAAACAAATAATTTTTTCGCTTAAGGCTTCTTGCAACACAGCCACGGAATAATATTTCTTCCCCGATTGCAGGAAAAACACAAACGAAAATTATTGAAACAAGCACTTCCCACCACTTGGTACCAATACTAATACCGACACTTGGAGTTTCTTTGGTAATCAAAGTTACAAGTTGTACAAAGCCTTGTGCAAGCGGCAAAAATGCCAAAATGCCAAATATAGCAATAACAGGTAGTATCAAAATTTGTTTATAATTTAATTTACGTTCTATCCTGCACTCACGAAGCAAAGGTTTGCGAGCGATTCCGCTATAAGCCGCCACTGCCAATACAAGCGCAACTTGATTAATAAACAGCATTACCCACGAAAACCATATTGGCAAAGTTTCAAGATTGTTTATATCAACACCCGTTAAATATGCTATTAAAAGTAAAACTACTTGGAAAATATATAAAAATACAAAGCCGGCAACAAATACGCCTGCCCCATCACTTACCCTAGGTCCGAAATAGCTTTTGTTAATATCTTCGATTTTTTTCATATCCCACCCGTACAAACAGTTTTTTAAATTTATATTTTGCTGTAGACAAATTAAATATCATAAATTTTGCTGGGAATATATTGGTCAAGTATATCCAAAATTATATCCCCTTTTTCCGCACCTATACTTTTAAGGGCATTGACGCTTTCCTTAAAAGCAAGTTCTTTCAAATTATTATCCTCGCTAAGATGAGCAAGCAAAAACCTTTTTGAGCTTGGTGCAAGCTTTAAAATTGCGTTTGCTGTTTCAAAATTTGCAAGATGCCCGCGGTTACTCATTATCCTACGCTTTAATTGTTCGGGATAATGTCCCTTTTTTAACATATTAATGTCGTGATTTGATTCTATTACCGTAAGGTCAGTTCCTGTTAAATGTTTTAAAATGCTTTCGGTAACCACCCCAAGGTCTGTTGCCAAAGCGAACACCTTACCTTCCCCTTCTATCCTATAACCGACCGAATAAGTAGCATCGTGCGGTGTACGGAACGGCTTTACAAATACACCACCGATATAAAAACCATTTTCGTAATTTTCGTTATCCCCACAGTAATCAACGTCCCCGACTTTCCCGACGATTGCTTTAAAACATTGCGGATGAGCGTAAACTTTAGCTTGCGTTTCTCTTGCAAGAATACCAATGCCTTTTACATGGTCGCTGTGGTCGTGAGTAATCAAAATATGACTTATGTCGGAAAACCCCAACCCTATGCTTTGCATTCGGTTTTTAAGTTCCCTACAAGACAGCCCGTTATCGATAACTATCCCCTGTCCTTCCACATTTATATAAATACAATTTCCTTTACTACCGCTACCAAGCGAACAAACCCGCATTTTTACCTCTGTCTATCAACTAATTATTTTTAATAAATAAATCACATACATTTTAATTATATATTATATTTTTATTAAATGCAATCTTTTTATAGCTAATAATAAAAAGAATGACTAAGCAACCTACTTAATCATTCCTGTTTATTTTTATTTACTCCTAAAATTACTAATTGAGTTTAAACCGCTTTTTATTTTCCACATAATTGACTATTACATTTGCTATTATGCTGAAAAGCACTAGTAGCACGGCGGATAATATAATTGCGAGTTTTCCGCTTACTGTTGTAAAGCCCGCTTGTCCGGAAATTACCTCATAAACACCTATTCCAAGCACACATAAAATACCAATCGGAGTGATATATCTTATCAAAAAGCCCCAAATCTTATAAATGGTAATTTTATTTTTTGTATCTGCACCCAAATCATCCATCAAATTTTTAGGTTTGACTTTAAACCCGACAAGCAGACAGGTCGTGGCTGCAGTAATAGGCAAAATAATTTTGTTTGTAACGGAATCAAACAGTGTTAACAAATCCACGCCTTCAACCTGCAAATTTTTAACCCCGAATGACATGGCGATAAACGAGCCTATACCAAAAACAATTCCCGCTACACACATGGATGCCAATTTTCTGTTTATATGAAACTTTTCCACAATAAATTGTACAGGTACTTCAAGCAACGCGATTGACGATGTTGTTGCGGCAAGAATTACAAGCATAAAGAAAATTGCACCAAAAATCCTACCCGCGATAGGTCCCATACTTGCAAAAACTTCGGCAAGTACTACAAACAACAATCCAGGTCCTGCAGTAGGCTCAAGCCCAAAGGAAAATACTGCCGGAAATATCGCCATGCCCGCAAGCATTGCAATAACTGTATCCATAATACCTACCATTACACTGCTTTTGCCGATATTCATATTGTCTTTCATATAACTTCCGTAAGCAACATTTATACCCATACCAAGCGACATACTGAAAAACACTTGCCCTAGCGCAGATAATATTGTAGAGCCGTTTACTTTTGTAAAATCGGGTTTGAACAAAAATTCTAGTCCTTTTGACGCATTTGGCAAGGTCAAACTTTTTATGACTACAATTATCAAACACACGAACAGGGCAGGCATAAGAATTTTACTTGCTTTTTCAATACCTTTGTTAACTCCGAACAAAACTATGATTGCAACCACAAAAGCAAATATGAACAAGTAAAGTACAGGCATACCTACGCTTTGCGTAAATGTACCAAACATATCGCCTACATGATTTGCTCCGCTTGCAACGCCAATACCGCCAATATAGTCAACCATATATTTAATCGACCAACCGCCGATTACCTGGTAATAACACAAAATCAAAAAAGGAACAATAACGCCGAGGTAACCAAGCCATTTAGCCCACTTGCTTATCCCGCCAAAAGTATCAATAACATTCACGCCCGAACGTTTGCCTATGACAAACTCGCCTATCATTGCTATGACACCGACCAAGCAAACCATAATGATATAGATAAAAACAAAAGCCGCACCGCCGCCTTGACCTACTCTGTATGGAAAACTCCACAAATTGCCAAGACCGACAGCCGACCCAACCGTTGCCATTAAAAATCCAAATTTACTTGTAAACCCTTTGTTACTCTTTTGCTTGTTCAACTTTTTGCTCCCGTTATTTTATTTCTTTAATTCTCCCCACAAATTATTTACTTTCTATATACTTTTAATCATTGTTATTTTCAGCATTTTTTATATTAGAAACATCTGTTTTAGTGATAATATCCCGATTTTCGCAAGGTTTTTGTTCAATTTCGTCAACATTATTCTTTTTATAAATATTATCCGCATCTGTCTCGGATATTAATTTACTGCAGTTGTTTTTACAATCTGTGCTATTATTTTTATCCTTATCTTTCACTGTTTCGGAACTATTTGAAAAGCTATTTTCGTCCTCATTATACAATGTGTTTTGTGCGGCTTTTTTCTTTTTCAACTTGCCTTTTATAACCAAATAAATAATGTTGATAACCAATAGAGTCAATACAGCCACCATAAATATCGTTAAAAACAAATTCAAATTATCTTTAAACAATATGCTCAATCCTGTCATTATCAAGCCGGAGGATATGTTACCCAAACTTACTGCAAGCAAAGATTTCCAAAAACCCAAACCTAAAAATACTGCGACTGCCGTACCCGTCCAAACACCTGTTAAAGGCAATGGTATTGCTACAAACAAAAATACGCCAACCATTTTTATAATATCTTCCGTATTTTTAGAGTCTGCTTTGTTCGCTTTTTTCCTTACACTTTCCGCCTTTGACTTAAATAAACTTTCCACAGCGTTTGCAAGCCCGCGGAAAATTTTTATTTTTTTCATAGCATTTAATATCGGCATTAAAATCAAAAGCAAAATCGGAGCTACGATAATAGAGCCTAAAAAAGCATAGCCGAAAGCTTCGTACCAACTAAGCCCCATTTCTATTGCAACAGGTATTGCACCGCGCAACTCCACAATAGGCAACATCGATATAATAAATATCGTCAAAATATCGTTATTAAGAAGCTCTCTAAAAAAATTTATTACCGCATCTGCCATTTAGCACATCTCCGCATCAACATAGATTTGATTATAAAATTTTATATAAAATATTAAATCAGCATACTATATTGTATTTTTATACTATTTAATTATAACTAAATGGTTGCATAAAGTCAATAAGATAGTGTATATTAATATATATTATATACCTAGCAAGCAAAATTATAATGATTTTAGCGATAATAAAGGGGTTAGCTATGCAAAAAATACTCGGACTTACACGAAGAGCCATTGACGATTATAAGATGATTAAAGAGGGAGATAAAATTGCCGTTGGCGTAAGCGGCGGAAAAGACAGCATTTGTCTGCTTGCGATTTTAAATGCGTACAAAAAATTTGCTCCCTATAAATTTGATATTATAGCTATAAACATTAATCTTGGGTTTGAGCAAACCAAAGCGGAAGAAGTTCAGGCATTAAAAGACTTTTGTAAACAGCAAGATATCCCTTTGATAATACACGATACGGATATTGCAAAAATAATTTTTGAAGACAGAAAGGAAAAATCGCCTTGTTCGCTTTGCTCAAAAATGCGAAGAGGTGCGCTTAATACAGTTGCAATTCAACATGGTTGTAATAAAATCGCTTTGGGACATAATGCCGACGACATATTGGAAACAATGCTTATGTGCCTTATGAACGAAGGAAGATTTAGTACTTTTTCCCCTGTCAGTTTTATGGATAGAACAAATATGACATTGATAAGACCTTTTATTTACATAGAGGAAAAATATTTGGCTGCCTTATGCAAAAAATACAACTTCCCTATCGTACACAATCCTTGTCCTAAGGATAAAAACTCTAACCGAAGCGAAACAAAGCAATTAATAGAGCAATTTAATAACAAAACACTAGGTACAAAACAAATAATGCTTGGGGCAATTTATAACCCATCCCGCAATAACCTTTGGGATACTTCAGTACCTAAAGATTATCAAAGGGAAAATGACGAAAACAGGAAAATTTGACTATTTAATACCGATTTTTTAATGTTTTTTACAAAATCAATAACAAAAAGACAAAAAAATACGCAACAAAATTTTGCGTATTTTTTTACATTTTCTATACTTATTTAAGCAATTTGATTTTACCTATCAAAGGCAACTCTTGGTCTTTATCGGTTACTATATATACAATACCGATTATACCAAGAACTAAGATAGCTAAAGAATAAACAGCTGCAATTATACTAAATATCCAAGTTACTCTTGTCAATATGCCAAAAACAATATTGCCTACTACCGAAAACAAAAGTAATAACAATCCTTCATTGGCATGCCTTGTTGCTTTTGCATCGCCTTTATACATTAAAAGCGGAATAAAAAACAATATACCCCACAAATAACAAAGTGAAAAAATAACTTTTCTGGTCATTTCACTATCTGCTTCCACACCATTATTCTTACTTTCGGAATCAACTTGTTCCGCTTGTACTTCCGGTGCGACATTTTCCTGAGACTTTTCCTTTTCGTCCATAATACACCTCGCAAAATTTGCAAATAAAATTTACTAATAAATATTATACGCTCATTGAATAAAATTTGTCAATAAAATAATATAATTTAGTACCTTAAATATTCTTATCACTAAAATTGTAAATCATACATAAATTAATATAGCAAAAATTACCTAAGCTTTACCAAAATTTTTGCAAAACAATGTAAACAAACTTGACTTTTACGGCTGTTTGAGCTATATTGTTTATATATACACATATATTATAAAATATTTAGTATAAAAATTTTTATGGAGAATAACTATGGCAGAAAAAAATTCTAAATCCAAAAATGTAGAAAATACAAAATCTACCCTAGCCACAACTCAAGAAAAAACAACAAAATCTACTGCAAGTAAAACTGCAAAAGCGGACGGAACAGCAAAAGCTACGCCGTCTAAGGCTACTGCGACTACAACTGCTGAAAGCAAAAAAACAAGTAGTAAAACAGCCGACAGCAAAGCAACCAAAACAACTACTGCAAAAGCGGATACTACAAAATCAGTCGAGCCTAAAGCAACGAAAACTACTAAGGCGGCAGACACCAAACCAACCGCTGCTAAAGCTGCCGAGCCAAAAAAGGCAGCACCAAAAGCAACTGCGGATAGTACTAAAAAAACTGCACAAAGCGAAAGTGCAAAATCAGTAAAAACGGACGGTACAAAAGCTTCACCTGCCAAAAAGGTCGATAACAAAAAAGAAATTGCTGCGACAAAAGATACTACTGCTACCGCAAAAGCAGTAAAATCTACTGCTGCCCCAAAACAAGAGGCAAGCACTAAAGTAACAAAAACAACGTCTGCAAAAACGGATACTACAAAATCAGCAGAGTCAAAAACGGCTAAAGTTACTAAAGTTGCTGATGCAAAAACAGTAACTGAAAAAGCACCTGTAGCCGAAAAAGCTACTGCAAAATCAAAAGTTACAAAAACTTCTGACACAGCTACAAAATCCGAAAAAGCCAACGAGAGCAAAAAAGTAAATGTAGCAGACTTGAACAATGTTACTGCTTACGACAAAGTGAACTCTAAGCAATCTAAAAAGACCGAAACTTCTGCTAATAACGAAGTTTTGGCTACCAAGAAAGCCAAAACAAACAAGCAAACAACTAGCACTGCTAAAAATACCGACAAAAAAGTAGGAGATAAAAAATTATCTTTGAAAGAGCGTTTAGCCGCTATAGTTGCAAATGGTAGCAATACTAATTCGAATGGCAAAACAGAATCACATACTTTGACTTTTAAAGATTTTATCACTAACAAAAAGTTGCGACTTTTTGCTATTTCCGCAATTATTTTGTTGTTTGTGTTTATATTGATTTTATCCGTTTCTATAGGTGCTGTAGCAGCAAATAAAGATAGATTACCGGGTGGTAGCGCTTATAGTGTTATGGACAATGCCTTGACAAAAGGTGCTTCGTACGATTACGAATACAGGACAACTGCTGTTGCAGGTTATACCGAGGAATTTTTGGGTTATGTTGACAGAAAAATTCCTAAAGACTCCGAAATTACCAACCAAGGCATGGTAACAAACCCTAATATGTACCCTACTTACGGTTACACTCCTAGAGGAATTACCGAAAATGACAGAAGACAACTTATTAGCGAAGCATGGAAATTATGTTCTATTAATACGAGAATAGGTAGTGATGGTTCTCCAACAAACACCTACAATAAAATGGATAAAGACGGGAACCTTTTTTTGACTAACGGTAAAACACCAGACGAAAACGCACCTACAAAATTATATAAACATACATCTGCTGTTGGTATGTATTACGGAGATGTTTCAAACGACGAAAAAGCCATTATCAAAAAAATGACTTTCAATCCACGTTCATACTCTAACCACGAAATGTATAATGTTACAGGTATTTATGCCCCTGCGGGAGAAGTTATCAAAATAGAAATTAGCGAAGAAGATATGAATAAGACAAATGGTATAATGATTCATATCGGTCAAGCACTTTATAACAGAAAAGCAAACAATATTTGGCTAGGAAAAGGTCAAATGCAACGTTTCCCTGTTATCCTTAATACAATGGTAATTGATAAAACCACTGCTGAATATGACGAAAAAACACATACTTATACAGGTTATGTAGGCTCGTTCTTGGGTGGACCGCTTTATATTTGTACGGAATCGAAAACCTTTACTGTTACCGTTTCAGGCGGTGTTCGTTACTCACATTTTATTTTAGGACATACTACTCCTGAAGACTTTGAAGCTAATAAAGATTCATCTGCTCCTTATTTTGACTTGGAAGTATGGGATAATGGTGTACTACACTCAGGGCCAAAACTTCGTGCGCAAAACTTCTCTTACGATGACTTATTTAAAGTTGCTGAGCTTTGGGATAAAGTTACTGCCGTTACAACGACAGGTAATAATCAAAATATCGTATTCTTATATGACCCGTTTGTTGCGGCAGGAGCTGCGGTTGCATTCCCGGGACAGCACGCTGTTAACTGTCCTGACAGTTGGATGTCAAATTCACTAAATTATGAAACAATAATTAAAAGCGGCGGTTGGGGTAATTTCCACGAATACCATCACAATTTCCAAGGATATGGTGTAGGCAACGGAGGAGAAGTTACTAACAATGGACTAACTTTGGTATCTTATGCACTATTTACAAAAATATCGGCAAATCGCGGAATCAACAGTTACGGCTCGGCCGGTTTAGGTGGTTGGAATAGTTATACAAGTGCAACTTGGGCATTAAATGATATATTAAAACTTTCTGACGATAATCCTAATACAAATCCTTCAAACGGAGCACAAGGTTTGGCATTATATGCTACCCTACTTCATAATTTCGGAGCCGACGCATTTATTCAAGTACGTAAATTGGGCGGTGGTCAAAGCTATAAAAACTACTTTAAAAAATGGGAACAGTATACTCACAATAATATGACTTATTACTTTAAGGATATATTAAAAGGAGATGCTTACGGTAATTTGACGGACGAATGGTTAAAAGAAAACTCAAATCCGGATTACCCAATGTTCGTACCCGTATCAAGCGTATATCAAACAGGCAGAAGCTACATTTATGATGACGAATATAAATATTTCCAAACAATGCAACCTTATGTAATACCTTATGGAGAAAAATTTGTAATCGATTTAAGTAAATATGTGGCTGAAGCTGATGGTACGTATAAGTCAGGAAGTATAGTTATTCCAAATGGTTTCACTTACAAAATTAAAAGTATAAGCCAACCTGAAAACGGAAGTATTACTAAAGAAGGCGACTATTTATACACTTATACTCCAAGCAGTGCTACTCATTCGGGCGAGATTATTGTGACACTTCAAATTACAAAAGACGATAATGCATTTAAAGTTGAAGATATCGACTTGGTTTTAGGGTTTGAACAATCACATGAGCTTACGGGCAGAATGCTTCAAAGAACTACTTACGAGTTTGATAGCGATACAGCTAACCTAACTGCTGCAGAGGCTTTTGAAACTAATTATCAAGGCAGCACAAAAACAACTTTAAGCGATAACAAAAACGCAGTTCAAAACTCTAATACTGATATATGGTTAACTGCTGATAATAGAGCGGAATTGGTAAGCAAAAATGCTATACTCGAAGTAAAAGGTAAATTTTATGTAGATGAAACAACCAAATACAGATTTATGCTGCGAGGCAGAGGCGATATAGCATTGTATATATCCTTAGACAACGGCAAAAGCTATGAAAAGGCTGTACATTATAAAAATACAACTAACAGTCCTAACTTCCCTATTTCAAATAGATGGCCGTCGCGAGAGGATTGTTACAAGGACTATGACTTACAACTGAATACTTGGGTGTACTTTAAAATGGTGTTGGTTGTTAATTCGCATAATAATAGCTTTATTGGATTAGGAACAGGTAAAGTACCATTACGAATGCCACTTGTTGATGAGTACGGCGACCCTGTTTTAGATAATGACGGCAACTATATTCTTGCGGAACAAGAGCCGACAACAATTAGTTACGCAAGCACTTACAGAGAAACCTATCAATTCCCTGAAAACAAGTTTAATCCAACATATTTTTATAACAAACAATATAGTTGGTCTTATAGAAGTGCTGAAGACGTTATGGATGTAAATCCAACTGTAATATCTTCAAAATATAAACCTTGGGATACTTCAGACACTTATAAGATTGGTAATTTATTTGATAATGATAACACAACATATATACACACCAACAAAGAAAACATCTCGGAAGCAAATCCATTTGAATTGGTTGTTCAACTTGATAAGGAAGTTACTGCAAATAGATTAGTATTCTATGGCACTACGGAAAATAGTAATAGATACTCAAGATACTTGCCACGAAACGTAAAAGTATGGGTAAGTAATGACGGAGAAAATTGGACATTGGTAGCAGATGTTGTAAGTGCTAGTGTAAGCGGTGTAACAGTACCTATTCAATTTAATAAGACGATGACATTCAGTTATTACAAAACGCAAATTACCGATACCCACGCACCTACTATCAAATATTTGGCTTTGGATAAAATAGAAATCACAAATATCCTACAAATAAGCGGCGGTACAAGAACAGGTTTAGGTGATAAAAATGTTAAATTGTACGGAACTTGGAATATAGAATCCACAGAGTCAAAATTCGGTCGTGTATATATCGGCAAACAAAATTCTTCAATGGAATTTGAGTTCACAGGAATAAGATTAATACTTTTCTCCTCTATCAAATTCGATAAGAATTACGAAGTTTACATTGACGGTAAAAAAGTAGAGTCAATCAACATTTCTCCTAGTACAGAGGTATGTCAAGAAAGCTTTATATCTTCGGAAATGAAGTACAAAAAACATACAGTTACAATCAAATGCTTGGGCGAGGCAAACTTTGAATCTATAGTAGTTGTAAAGCCTAATTAAACCAAAAATACTCTTACATCTTTGTAAGAGTATTTTTTATTGCATTTTTTATAACTTGCTATATTTATGCCAAAATTAATAAACGTTAACAATTAAGCTAGATGTATTTTGTATGTTTATACAATAAATTTAAATTTTTAAAAATAATAGCGGATAGAATAACTTCTACCCGCCATTAACATCCTAATACTTATTAATTTGATAATAAGCTATTATTCTTCAGTTTTTTCCGCCTCTGTTTTTACTTCGGCATTGTCTTCAGTTTTCTCCGCCTCTGTTTTTACTTCGGCATTGTCTTCTGTTGTTTCTTTAATCTCATCCTCATTTGTTTGGATAGTTTCAACTTGTTCGGTTTGCTCTACTTCCGCATCGATGATTATTTCTTCCTCAGTCTCGCCGGATAAAGCTTTAATTTGTCTTGTAAGTTCTTTATTTTGTTTTTTAATTTTAAACAACGCCATTAAAGCCACAAGCAATGCAATTAACGCTACAACAGCAGCTGCCAAAGGAATCATACTAGACAAATCTTTCTTAGTCTTTACAATATTCTTAGTTTGAACTAGATAATGTCTGGTTTTAACAGGGATATTTTCACTTCCGCTATACTCTATTTCCTTACCGTCTTTATCAATATAAACTAACTTGATAATAATTTCGGTATATTCGTAATCCCAATTTACTGCGGATTCCACAGTAGTTACTTTGTACGAATAAGTTACTTTATTCTCTCCCTCGCCCTCTTCGATTGTAAATTCAGCCAAATCAAGTGGATTGATAGTAGCAACAGAAAGAATACTGCCATTTTCCTTATATTTCTCATAGTCATACAAAGCTACCAAACCATCACTTCTATCACTTGTCAAAGTAATTTGATTATCACTTTCTTTAAAGTTATCATAGTTAGGAATATCAATCTTCGGACCTTGATACATTACATCCAATGTATACTCCTCGTTGGTAGAAGAAACCGACATAACCCTTGTCTCTTTCTTATCGGTGTAAAGCAATACTTTAAGTTCGCCCCATTTGCTATACTCATGATTTTTGTTAGTAACTTCAAAAACATAAGTAGTAATTTTACCTTGCTTTACATTGCCTTTTTCTGCAACTTTAATATCATCTTTGGTTAGAGCTTTCAAACGAGCAAGTACATTTGACATTGTGTAATCGCGCATCTTTACATTCTTTCTTCCACCGTTATCGTTGTATGTTGTTCTAAAGTTAAATGTATCCTCAAAAGCTATCTCATTGCAATCTTTTGTAAATACAGGAGCGTTTTTCGAAACCTTGTAGTTTTTAAATTCATACCATTTGTAATCAGTAGGTTGTGCGAATTTAGCTTTTACGTTCTTAGGTAAGGATTGACCGAAAATAAATGTATCTGTACTTTCCGTAATGCCTTTTGTATATTTGATACTAAAGTTTATCTTAGTATTGTTAACACCTTCGATACTTTTATCGTCAGCTTGAACATTAAGCATATACTCTGTTCTTTCATTTGTAGCAATGTTTTTTGGATTGCTATTGATTTTTTCTCTTATGTAATAAGTTGAATAATTTGTTTCGGAATTTTTGATTGCATCTTGCAATACTCCGATTACATCTTCATCCACATTTTCTATTTTTATATTAGAGCAACCTGCTAGCACCATGGATAACAAACAAATTACGGCAATTACTGCTATCAAAATTTTCTTTTTCATTGTTTGCCTCCTTCGTTATCGCTATTTAACTCTTCTTTTATTTCTTCTTTTTCTTCTGCAATTTCGTTTGCAGCAATTAATTCTCCTACAACCAAAGCGGTTTTTTCCAAAACATCTACTGTCGGAACAGCGGTATTTGAAACTTGACTTTCATCTACAGGAACTGTTACCTCTGTCGACTCGACATTTTTATTTTTATTCTTTTTAGCTTTACGTTTCTCCTCTTTAGCTTTATCTTCAGCCTCTTGTTCAGCAAGTTCTTTTACTTTTTCGTCATATTCTTCCTGAGTAATGTCCCCTGCTTCCAAGTCGGCATCCAATGTGCGCTGTTTAAGTTCACGCATCATTACTCTCAATTTTTTCTCGCTCAAGTTATAGAAAATCATTGGTACGCAACAAGCTAAACCTCCTATGAAACTGATAACAGCAAGTATTCTTACCAAGTTGCCTCTAAATCCTGCCTCATATAAAACATCATAGTTAGTTAGCAAACCATAAGACTCTGTAACTGCCGGAATTACGAAACCTGTAGCCATACCTACAACCGAAGTAATGATACCTATGTTACAGAAGAAACCATCCATTCTCTTTCCTGTTTTCCATTGATGATAGTCAAGGATATCGGCATTAATTGCAGGACCTGTTATGATTGAGGTTGAATTTGCTGCATTTGCGATATAAATCAAAACAAATGTTACATAGAAACTTCCCGTACTAAAGAAAGTCAAACCGTAAGCAATCGCAAATAAAATGTTTGAACCGATATTCAAATTACGCTTACCTATAAACCTTACTATAATCGGAGCACCAACCATACCTATTAATGATGCAGTACCCATTAAAGTAGTAAGCAATCCCATTATAACTCCGTTTTGTAATTGATAAATAAATACCCAATTCACAATAAGCGAAGATGCGTTTCTTGCAAACAACATCATTTGTTGTATGTTATAAAGCCATAAGTACTTGTTACTGAAAGCACTCTTGATACCTTCCATGAAAGGAATTTTTTCGGTATTTGTTTTCTTTTGTACAACCCTTTCTTTTGTACCGAAATATGCAAAGAAAGTAAGCAAAATACCCAATATACCAAACACAGGGAACAATAAACGGTAAATTTTGATATCAATCATTGTTCCGCCAGCAAGTTCTGCTATAACAGGGAAGAACAAACCTGTCAAAGTAGGAGCCATTGAGTAAATAATAGAACTTACCGAAACAATAGTTGTTCTCTCTTCGCTGTTAGGGCTGATAACTTGTACCAAGTTCATATAAGCAAGATATAATAATTGATTATAGAAAATGTTTACTAAAGTAAAACCTACCATAATCAATGCAAATTTTGTATTGTAATCTGCTGTAAGTGGTATGTACGCCATAGCAATAGCTATAGCTGCTGCCGGTATAGACGACCACAAAATAATTGGTCTATATTTACCTTTTTTACTCTTTGTATTGTCCATCATCATACCTCTAAATGGTACAATCAACAAAGAAATCAAAACACCTACAACCGCAATTATTTGCATGTGTGAAGGAGTTAAACCGTAAACCGAGCCGATTAGCAAACTCCCTGCCGACATTCCAATGTAACCAACTACAGCCGCGATAAACTGAACACCGATACCACCCAGACTGTATGCAGCCATTTCTTTGATAGTAACATAGTTGCCTTTAGCGGGTTTATTCCATTGCGAAGTAACCCACTTAATCTTTCCTTTCAAGTCAAGCTTCATAATTCCCTTCCTTATATTTTATTTAATTAAAATATAATATTTTAATATGTTAATAATAACATAATATTAGGGCTATGTAAATATCTTTTTAAAAATTTACCAAAATTATACATATCGTTACATTTAAAATTTGACAATATTTCATACAAAAGAAAAAAGCTGACTAAAAAGTCAGCTGCTTTTCGGTAACTTTATTTACAATATTTTTCAAATTCGTGATTTTGATTTTTTGACCAATTCAACCATGCTTTGGATGCTCTGCCCCAATTTTTAAAACCTCTCACCAAGTATGCTTCACGATTTGCATATTTTATGCCAAGTGCGTCCATAATTTGCATTTGCACAGGCAATCTGCCTTCAAAATCGTTAAAATCTTTATTTCGTTTAGCTGTCCAATTTATTTCGCCTAGTGCTTGCATCCTAGGATAAATGTTAAATTGCAGTTTTTCCTTACACCTTATATATTCCGTCCAAAGCGGTGCTTCTATTCCTAAAACTTGATTTTCGAAAGTTGGACTCAACCCCATTGTATCCAAATCTACCGAGTAGTACTTTTTCAAATCTTTCATATCGTAGCAATGGTCCATATACAAATACGGCTCCGGAGTAAGGATAACTTTATTGCCTTTTGCAAGCCATTTGTCCACTCCGCTTGCTTTTGCCGAATGTATCCACCATTGAATAATCGTCTCGTCAGATAACTCCGTTGCACGCAAAATTTCATTCCAACCAATCATTTTTATACCTTTTTCTTTTAGGTACAATAAAATTTGATTGTTAAACCAACCTTGCAAATCCTCCTCGCCTTTTAGTCCAAGTTCTTTTATTTTTGCTTGGCATTTAGGGCAAACTTTCCATTTCTTTTTAGGCACTTCGTCCCCACCGATATGGAAATAAGGGTATGGGAATAGCTCAGCTATTTCGTCAATAATATCTTTTACAAACGGCATCAATTTATCTCCGCCTACACAACCGATATCATCCAAAATACCCCAATGGGTAGAAACATCTATTTGCTTACCCTCGCAAGAAAGTTCCGGATAACAATGAATAGCTGCCACCAAATGTCCCGGCATATCTATTTCGGGCATAACCTCTATATGTAACTCTTTTGCATAAGCAACAATTTCCTTTATTTGCTCTTGAGTGTAATACAATCCATCTCCGTATGCCTCGTTTTCCATTTTATTGCCAGCAAGTTGAGTAGCTGTTCTGCAAGCACCTTTTTCGGTCAGTAATGGATATTTTTTAATTTCTATTCTCCAACCTTGGTCGTCCGTTAAATGCCAATGGAAAACATTCAATTTGTTAAGTGCCATCATATTAAGACATTCTTTAATAGTGTCCATTGTGGAATAATGCCTTGCAACATCAAGCATAAAAGCCCTGCGCTTAAATCTAGGCTTATCCTCTATAACGCAACAAGGTATTTCTATTTCCTCTGCATTAGTTATAATATCCACCTTGCTTAGTTGCCTTAAAGTTTGCAGACAATAAAAAGCCCCCGCTTCATCGCTTGCTTTTATAGTCATCTTGTTTTCTGCGATATTTAATATATAACCTTCCTTATCAAGGTTTGTATCGGTTACAAAATTTATGTCCCCATCGCCCGCAACAATCGTAGCCTCTACACCGCTTTTGGAAAATGCTGCAACAAGCTGTTTTTTTGTTTTAGGAAAATCTCCACCTACTTTTGTCGAAAAGGTAAATTTAAAAGCCCCTTCGCCTAGAACAACTTTTAAGGGTTTTGGAATAATTTGAATCATAATTTTCTCCTATTCTATTAAAATTTTTATATTTTTTAACTTTTAATACCGATTTTCAAAAGATTATTTGCTTTTTAGCAATAATATTTTACTAAATAAAATTATAAATTTAAACTTTTATTAAATATCCATAATGTTAGATTTTATCTCTTCCTTAGTAGGTTTGTTATCCCCGTGTTTTACAAACAACATTACAATAAAAGCTATAAGGATATTTATCGACGCAAAAACAAACATAACATTATCCCCAAGTTTATCCATAAACAAACCTGCAAAGAAAGGTGCTACCGCTTGTGCTGACATGGATGCAACATAATAATATCCCGTATATTTACCAACGTTGCTACCCTTTGACATTTCGCAAACCATAGGTAATGTATTAACATTTACGATAATCAAACCTATGCCTGCAAGAACAAAACAAATTCCAACTATATACGCCGTTTTGCTGTTCACAAATAAGCATGGGAAAAAGGCAATACTTGCAAGTGCAAAGCCAATCAATGTTGATTTTTTTCTACCTATCTTACCTGACATAAAGCCTACAGGGATTAGAGCCAACGCTCCGCCTAAGCCGTTTGCAAAGTTAATAAGTCCTACACCGGAGGATTCCATAAGCAATTTATCAGTTACATATACCGATAGATGCGAACGCACTGCATTGTACCCCATAAACCAAAAGAAAATAGATGCCAAAATCAAAAGCAAACTTATTATTTTACCTTTTGATAGTTTTTCCTGCCCTTCGGTTTCCTCTTCGTCAATAACATTCCATTTGCGTTCTTCTTCATACCTTAAGTTTACAAATTTCTTTTCGTTAACTAACAACATATATCCTGCAAGCAACATATACATAAACATTACTAGTAACAAAAACAATAACACAAATGAGCCGTAATCGGGGGCAAATAAGCTATATAAACCTATTGATATAAATCCGCCTATGCCACCCATAAAGTTCATAATCGCATTGGCACCCGAGCGTAATGGTTTGATTGTAACATCGGGCATTAGCGCAACCACAGGGGCACGAAACGCAGACATTGTAACCAAAAGCACAAACAATACAATAATAAACAGCACAAGCGATGTCGGATTAGCAATGGTATTTGTAATCGCCATTTTTACTTGAGCCGCATGAAAATCGATACTAAATTGTTCAAACAACGGACTTTCGGCATTAATAGTCTGATAAATCGGGTCTAAATATTTGCTGTCCAAATATCCTTTGGAAACTAGTTGGTCAATATTTTTTACGCCCATTTCGACAAGCTTGTTAAACTCGGTATTTTCAATAGCGATTAGCAACATTACAAGTATACCTGCAAGCAAAGTGCCTATCACGATAAAAGGCGTTCTTCTGCCAAAAACTTTGCCTTTTGACTTGTCGGATAAACTACCAAACAAAGGTAGCAATACTATAGCCAAAATATTGTCCAATCCCATTATAACGCCACGCCAAGTTGCGGATAAACCATAAGTCCTGTCAAGCAAAATAGGTACAGCAAAATCGTACACTTCCCAAAAAAGCATAACAATTATAAATGCTATTCCTACCTTAAAAACTCTTGCTTTATCAAGTTTCATATTCCGTCCGATATATTTTACTTTTATTAAACTGCAAATTATTACATTAATTATACCTTAAATTATCACTAAAGTCAATATATAACCTCAATTATAAATTGACAGCTGTTAAAATATCTTTTTAATTAAAAGTCAATTTAATATTTACGATTTAAATTTAAATTTGCAATCAATAGTATACAAAAAATTGCTTTCCCAAAAGAAAGCAATTTGATATTTGTCGCAATTTTAAAATCAAATAATTTCGGATATTTCCTCTCCCTCATGCATACCGTCAAGTGCGATTTTGCTTACCGATACTTCATAAGCAGTCCTGTCCTCAACTATTCCGTCACTATCAATCTTTTGATAAACTCTGCTTTGAATTCTGCCAGACAAACTGATTTTTGTGCCGACAGGAAGATTTTTTATAAATCTAGCGTTACGTCCCCAAGTAATACAAGGTATGTAATCGCTTTTGTTGTATGCCCTGTTAACAGCAAGCAAAACATCGCAAATTTCTCTTTTAAAAGGAGTCGTCCTGTAAACAGGCGGCTTGCAAATATAGCCTACGATATCAATATTGTTACCGTTTATTATCTCTTCCTCGCCAAGTATTTCCCTAACAAATATAGTAAGCATCAATCTGCTTTTATCGTCAACCATTTTATTGTAAGAACGGAATTGTCCACTCACGGAAATAACATCTCCGACTTTTATATCATGCTCTAAGATAAGTCTTTCGGAAATAGTGATTGGTAACACGTCAACTTGTTCGCTTAATCTTTTTACTTCTATTTTAGTCTCATAAAACCCTTCTCCAAACACTTCGTGTGAAAAAACCGGAACTTCCAATATTTTGCCTGTGATTGCCAATTTGTTGTTGCTCATCTGTTCGTAATTCATTTCAAATAACTCCCTATATTTATTTTTTGTTTATTTTGTTAATTTTTTATTTTTGTTTATGTTGCACACCATTTACATCAATGGTAAAGCCGTTTTTGTAAACCAACTCGCTTACCGTTTGAAAAGTATAGCCACCTTCAATCAAATACTCGATTACCTTTGGCAAAGCATCAAGCACATGGTCGGAATTGTTATGAAACAATATTATATCCCCAAACGACACTTTGCTTTTTACTCTTTTTAAAATTTCGTTTGCATTTATGCCCTTCCAATCAAGAGTATCGATACTCCATTGCACTGCTTGCATATTAAGCTTGCTTACATTTTCAATCAACTTGTTGTTGTAATCTCCAAAAGGTGCCCTGAATACATACGGTCTTTTACCCGTAAGATTTTCAACTTTTTTGTTTACGTATTCAATCTCCTCTACAATGCTTTCCGATTGCAAAGTAGACATCTTCAAATGATTGTGGCTGTGATTGCCTATGTCAAAACCGTTTTCTGCAAGTTTTTTTACCTCGTCTTCATACTTATCGACCCAAAATCCAACCAAAAAAAAGGTTGCTTTTATATTATATTTATTAAGTATGTCGATTATTCCTTGTGTTTTATCCGCACCCCATGCAGCATCAAATGACAATGCTACGACTTTATTTTCGCCCGTATCAACTCGGTAAACAGGCAATTTTCTGTTTTCTCCGCTTGCAAGAATTGTACTGTTTGTTACCATAAACAAACAGGCTGTTAAAGCCACAACTAAAACTAATGATACCAACACTTTGTAAACAGATTTGATTTTGAAAGAATAAAACACACGCCACCCTTTTATTAAAGCAAATGTCAAAAAAATCTTCCAACCATGACGATTACTTTAATATTATACATAAATAATGCTAACTAAATTTTAGAGATTTTGTCAATAAATGTCGAATACTCCATTTGCGTTACAAAATTCGATTTAGTATTACAATTTATTTCAAAAAACAACAAAATAGAACTTCTTTCAATTTATTTTTTGAAAATATAAAACATATAAAATCAGTCATTATCAAGACTTCATAAATTATCAAGCCATATTGTGGCTACGGTAAATTGAGTTAATTTTGAATAGATAATGTACCGAATATCATGCTTTTATATTAATAAATATGCTGTTAAAATGCTAATTATTACATAAAAAAATAAGGCAATATAAATATATTGCCTTATTTAAAGTTAAAATATTTAGTTTTTAATAGAACAACTCGATTCCTATGATTTTGTCAATCACATTCCTTACGATTTCCGCATCTGCAGTGGTTATTTCGCCTT
>OFFL01000810.1_pt1 | contig 29820 bp, 23 predicted proteins | sample 1521391 | NCBI WGS metagenome assembly OFFL01 (sample SAMEA3504082, study PRJEB24116) | mouse gut metagenome | biome: mouse gut; feature: mouse-associated habitat; material: faeces | place: Denmark | collected 2011
GTGCTGTAGCCAATATGCCGACAAATTGGAAGAGCTATTTTGAAATAACAGTAGACGGCAATGTAGTAGACGAAAACTACAAGTTTACAAAAGCAGGAAAGTATAGCATACAAATAGCGTTTAAAAACGGAGTAAACACAGCAAATGGCGGAGAAGTAGACAATGTAGTGTGGGAGGATAGAGATAACACGACATATACAATAACTTTGGATATACAAACGCTGGAGTTTGAGATAAGCGGATGGCAAAACGGAACGGGAAACAAAAGACCAACTATATTGTCGGACGAAAAAAGTGAGATAGAAAAGTATTTTGATTACGAAATATACCAAGTAAAAGACGGGCAGATAATAGGCAATGTGATACTGCCAAACGCAACGCTAAAGTATGATACAGATTACCAAATCTCATTAAAAGTAAAAAATGAGTATAAAGGCAGTGTATTTGTAAAATACAACGGAGAGCTAGTTGACGAGACGGAGACATACAGCTTTAAAACGGAGGTAAACCCTAACCCAAGTGGTGGCGACGGCGAGGACGATAGCAACGGAACTGACGGCAAACCGAATGGTGGCAACAATGGCGGTGGTTTTGGTGGATTAATAAACGGTAAAATGTCATTGTTGGATTGGATATTAATCGGCATTGTTTGCTTTATGGCATTGCTAATACTTTTAATGTTTGTATTAAATATAAAGTTAAATAAAAATATTAAAAACCTAAAGTTATTCCGTGAGCAAGTTTCTCCTGTAAATGATAAAAACAATAAAGACAATAGCGAGGAAATTTCGGATAACTCACAAGCAAATGCATCCGTAATAAATCCGTATACTGTAAAAAACAGTGATTGGACATTTGTTATAAAGGAGAAAGACGTTGTCAATATCGATTTGTTAAATGCCCCTACGGATAAAATAATGTTTTACGCATTTAAAGAGGCAGATGCAAAAGGTATCAAAAAATTCCAATCGCAATTAATGGAAAATATTAAAGAAAATCAAGCTGAACAAATTGGGGATAATCATTCAAAGGATAGCAAAAAATCAAAAAGTAAAAAAGATAATAAAAAACAACCAAAATAAGTAGTATCAAATAATAAAACGACGGGTTAACCCGCCGTTTTATTGTGCTAATAAATTTACGTTTTTTATAAATAACCTATTATTATTTTTTATTGTCTCGTGCAGCAATTTCTTTTCTAATAATTTTGCCGCTTATTGTTTTAGGTAACTCATTTACATATTCTACAATTCGTGGATATTTGTAAGGAGCAGTTGCTTTTTTAACGTGATTTTGCAATTCTTTTGTTAGTTCGTCGCTTGGGTTATAGCCTTTTGCCAAAACTATTGTAGCTTTTACAACTTGACCTCGAAGTGGGTCGGGAGCACCTGTTATGGCGCACTCTAAAACCGCAGGGTGTTCATGAAGAGCAGATTCTACTTCAAAAGGTCCTATCCTATAACCGCTGGATTTAATTATGTCGTCTTTTCTTCCAACAAACCAATAGTAGCCGTCGCTGTCCTTAGTTGCAAGGTCGCCTGTATGATAAACACCGCTGCCGAAAGTATTAAATGTACGTTCTTCGTCCTTATGATATTTATATAGTAAACCTAATTGGTTATCACGCATTTTTATGCAAATCTCGCCTGTTTCGCCATCTGCTACTTCATTTTCGTTGTTGTCGGCAAGGTAAATATCGTAAATAGGGGATGGTTTGCCCATACTGCCTTGTTTGATTTGCAAAAATTTATATGTTCCTAGCAATACTGATGATTCTGTTTGACCAAAGCCTTCGTAAATCTCAAGTCCTGTAGCCTTAGTGAACTCTTTTGATACCTCTGGATTAAGTGGCTCGCCCGCAGTAGAACAGTGAGTTAAACTTGAAAAATTGTATTTGGATAAATCTTCTTTTATCAAAAACCTATATATGGTAGGCGGTGCACAAAAAGTTGTAACTTTATATTTTTCTATCATTGGCAATATGTCTGTAGGTGTAAATCTGCCAAAATAGTCGTATACGAAAATAGCAGTTCCTGAAATCCACTGTCCGTAGATTCTACCCCAACTGCATTTTGCCCAACCGCTTTCTGCCATGGTTAAATGCAAGCCGTCATCAACTACATCCTGCCAAAATTTCGCAGTAATGATATGTCCTAACGGATATAAGTATTTATGAGCAACCATTTTTGGCTCACCGGTTGTGCCGCTTGTAAAGTATACCAAAAACATATCGTCATTTTGAGTTTGCCAAGGCGGTGTAAAATCTGATGTGGTTTCCTCCAATATTTTTGTAAAGTTTAGCATACCATCAACATTGCCGTGGGTATAAACTGCTTGCAATTTATTGCAGTTTGGTACAGCTTCCAATACATGTTTTGTAACTTCGTTTTGATTTGTAACAAAAAGCAATTTAACATCTGCGTTATTACACCTGTATTCAATATCTTTTGCTGTAAGTAAAAAAGTTGCGGGTACAAGTACAACGCCAAGTTTGTGACAAGCGGTAGCAATTATCCAATATTCGTACCGTCTGCCAAGCATTGTCATAATAAAGTCGCCTTTTTTAAGGTTGTGGGAAAGTAGTATATTGCAAACTTTATCACTTAAAGTTTTAAGTTCGCCAAAAGTTATGATTTTTTCCTCCCCTTCGTCATTGCACCATACAAGGGCGATTTTATCTGGAGTTAATCTTGCATATTCATCGACGACATCGTAACCGAAATTAAAGTTATCTGGTATTTTGATTTCAGTATTTTTACTAAAATCGTCGTAATCCAATGCGTTTATGTTGCTACAATATCTGTCTAATAAATTCATACGATTCTCCTTTTGTATTTTTATTCATTAAATAATACCACATTTTAACACAGAAATAAAGCAATTTTGCATACTTAGTTGATTTTTTTTATAAAATGTTGTATACTTTGTATGTAATAAGTATCAAGTAATAATTTTTACATCGCTTAACAATACTGTTTATTTGTGCAATTAAATACAACAATGATTGCTTGCGGAGTGCTATAACCCAAAACCGCTTGCTTTTAATACTATAAGTTAGTTACTTATTTTTAAAGGAGTGTTTATGCTTAATTCCAATTTTGTAAAACTTGCCGAAACGCTAAACAAACTGTGCGTAAAAGGCTACAATACAATAGATAAAAGCGACATTTTTGATTGTTTGAAAAGTGATTTTTCACTTGAATGGGACAATGAAATTTTGATGCAGGAAATAAATACTTTAGTTACAAATAAATTTATTATTTTAAAATACCAAGATGAGGAAGTTGTGTGTCTTGCATTTACCGAAATGGGGGAGGAACTTATCAATCGTATCAATATTGCTAAGCAAGAGTCTCAAAAGGCTAAAAAAGTTAGCAAAAAAGAACAAGTTGAGCAGAGTGCTAAACCTTTGGCGACAAGTTATGATTTAAGCGTACCAGCAAGTCAAAATGAAATTATGTCTAGTTTATCTCCAAAAGCTACCGCAAATACAGGCAATAAAAAAACTTTAAAAACATTTTTAATCGGTTTGCTTGGTGGAATTCTTGGTGGTGGCATTAGTGGAGCAATTATTACTTTGCTAGTGTTACTATTATAATTTTGTTTTAACATAACTAAAAATATTTACATAAATTAGTTTTAGTAAATAGCTTTAGAATTTATAAAATGTTATTGGGAGATATATGGTAGTAAAAGCAGATAAAAAAGATATTATTACCTTAGCAAAATTGGCAGTATTGTTATGGAGTGATTGCAATGTTAATGACTTGATAAATGATTTTTCTAAAAATTTATCTAATAACACTTGTCAATTTTTTTTGAAATATGAAAATTGTATTCCTGTTGGGTTTGCTCAATGTGGGTTACGATATGATTATGTAGAAGGAACAGAAACATCTCCAGTCGGCTATCTTGAAGGTATTTATGTAAAAGAAAATTTCCGTAAAAAAGGTTATGGTAGACAATTATTGGAAAATTGTGAACTATGGGCTAAAAGTAATGGGTGTGTGGAATTTGCCAGTGATTGTGAATTAAGTAATATAAATAGCTGTAATTTCCATAAAGCAATGAATTTTGAAGAAGCAAACAAAATTATTTGCTTTACAAAAAAATTGTGATAATTTATAAAAATAAAATAAATTTAATAATCTTTTTGAATATTAACATAAGTATATTGATTAATACAAAAATAATTTAGAAGGTGGATTATGCTAAATAAAAAAGAAAAAGCTGTAATGAAATCTATTTATTATAATTCCGTGGACAAAAATGGAGTATGCCTTTTGCGTCCTATTGATGTGCTTAACGATATTTCTCCTAAGATAGAAATCAAAGGAAACGACCTTAAAAAAATTATTCACGATTTGGAGCTTGACGATTACTACGAACTAGTGGAATCAAAAAGAAAAGGGGAGACTGTTTGGTGCTTTACTCTTCATCAAAAGGGACAAGCATTTTATCGTGAAATTTTGAATGAAAAAAGGTGGGTTTATTTTAAAATTTCAATGTCCGTTGCACTTGCAATAGGCGTGTTCTTCCTAAAACTAATTTTGGATGCGATTGCAGGCAGATAACATATATAACATTAATGTTTGATACATAGTAATAAACAATATTTGATTAGGTAATAAATAATATTGTGATTTATTTTATAGCAAAATAAAAATATTTCAATTAAAAATACATTTCATTTTAACGAATACGAAACGTGCGAATAACCCCGATTTTTGACGGGTTATTTAAGGATAAAACAAAATTTATGGATAAATTTCGTTTAGTAAGCAAATACAAACCTTGCGGAGACCAACCGCAAGCAATAGAGTCTTTGGCAGACGGTGTAATTGACGGATTAAAAACACAAGTGCTACTTGGTGTTACAGGCTCCGGCAAAACTTTTACAATGGCTAATGTTATTGAAAAAGTTAATAAACCGACTATTGTCATAGCTCACAACAAGACTCTCGCCGCGCAATTATGCAATGAGTTGCGTGAGTTTTTTCCCGATAACAGAGTGGAGTATTTTGTTTCTTACTACGATTACTATCAACCCGAAGCGTATATCCCACGTTCGGATACTTATATAGAAAAGGAATTGCAAATAAATGACGAAATAGATAAACTAAGGCACTCTGCAACAAGTAGCTTGTCCGAAAGGCGAGACGTAATTGTTGTGTGCTCGGTTTCATGTATTTATGGTTTGGGCGCTCCGCTTGAATATTACAATATGGCAATATCTTTACGTCCTGGTATGGAACTTGATAGGGACGAATTTATAAGAAGACTTGTAGAGATTCAATATAAACGCTCGGATATTGATTTTACACGTTCCACATTTAGAGTTCGTGGAGACATTGTGGAAGTAATGAGGGCGGATAATAACGATAAAGGGTTAAGGATAGAGTTTTTTGGGGATGAAATCGATAAGATATCCGAATTCGACTTGGTAACTTCAAGAGCAATAAATACTTTAGAGCATGCAAATATTTTCCCTGCAAGTCACTATGTTGTCAATAGCGAAAGTATGCAAAAGGCACTTGACCAAATATCAAAAGATATGCTTATTCAGGTTAAATATTTTGAGGAAAAAGGCAAACTTATTGAAGCTCAAAGGATAAAAGAAAGGGTAAGCTACGATTTGGAAATGATGCGTGAAATGGGGTATTGCAATGGTATTGAAAACTATTCTCGCTATTTCGACGGCAGATTACCGGGGCAAATGCCTTATACTTTGTTAGACTTTTTTGGCGATGATTATTTGATGTTTGTAGATGAGTCGCACATTACTTTGCCTCAACTAAGGGCAATGTTTAACGGAGACAGGGCTAGAAAAACCAATCTTGTGGAATATGGCTTTAGGTTGCCATCTGCTTTTGACAACAGACCGCTTGCATTTGAGGAGTTTAACAGTAAAATAAGTCAAATTATTTGTGTTTCCGCAACTCCTGCGGATTATGAGCTAAATCTTGCAGATAATGTTGCAGAGCAACTTATTCGTCCAACAGGTTTGCTTGACCCTAAAGTGGAAGTTCGACGTATCGACGGACAAATAGATGATTTGTTATCCGAAATCAACACTGTTGTTGCGACGGGACATAGGGTATTGGTTACGACATTGACCAAAAAGATGAGCGAATCGCTTACCAACTATTTAAAAGAGCATAATGTGCGAGTAAATTATATGCATTCGGAAATAGATGCGTTGGAAAGAATTGAGATTATAGGCGGTTTGCGACGTGGAGAATTTGATGTGCTTGTTGGTATCAACTTGCTTAGAGAGGGATTGGATATACCGGAAGTTCAACTTGTTGCGATTTTGGATGCGGATAAGGAAGGCTTTTTACGTTCGGAAACTTCTCTTGTACAAACAATAGGAAGAGCTGCAAGAAACAGCGATGGTAGAGTTATTATGTATGCGGATACTATGACTGATAGTATGAAAGCCGCAATTAGCGAAACCAACCGCCGTAGGGAAGTACAAAATCAATATAATATCAAACATAATATAGTGCCAAAAACCATTGTTAAAGATGTTGTTAACACGTTGGAAATTACCAAGAAAATTGACACTAAAAACGATAAAAAGCTTACGAAAATCGATATATATCGCGAAATTGACATACTTAAAAGCAGAATGGCTATTGCAAGTAGCAAGCTTGATTTCGAAGCTGCTATTCAATATCGTGAGGCGATAAGCGAGCTGAAAAAACAGCTTAGAGAAATGCAATAACGAAACAATATCAAACTAAAAAAAGAAAAATTTGTGGTGAAATATGAAAGACGAAATAATTGTCAGAGGTGCAAGAGAAAACAATTTAAAAAATATAAATGTGACAATTCCAAGGGATAAATTGGTTGTGTTTACAGGCCTTTCGGGCTCGGGTAAATCGTCACTTGCTTTCGATACTATTTTTGCGGAGGGACAAAGACGTTATATCGAAAGTTTGTCATCCTATGCAAGAATGTTTTTGGGTCAGATGGATAAACCGGATGTGGACGGTATCGAAGGTATATCTCCGGCTATTTCAATCGACCAAAAGACAACTTCACACAACCCGCGTTCCACGGTTGGTACTGTTACGGAAATCTATGACTATTTAAGATTGTTATATGCAAGAATCGGTATTCCTCACTGTCCTAAATGCGGTAAGGAAATTAAACATCAAACGGTTGACCAAATTGTAGATAAAATTATCGCTTTTGGGGATAAAACAAAAGTTATAATCGTTGCTCCCGTTGTTCGTGGCAGAAAGGGCGAATATACTAAACAGCTAGATGGTTACAGAAAAAGCGGATATTTGAGGGTGCAAATCGACGGAATCGATTATTCCCTTGATAGCGACGAAGTTATTTTGGATAAGAATGTCAAACATAATATCAATGTAGTTATCGATAGGTTGGTTATTAAAGATGGTATATCAAAAAGACTTTCCGACAGTGTGGAAAATGCCTTAAAGCTTGCAGGCGGTTTGGTAGAAGCTCAAATCGACGGAACTCGTCAGCTGTTTTCTATAAATTATGCTTGTCCCGACTGTGACATTTCCATTGAAGAACTTGCTCCAAGAATGTTTAGCTTTAATAATCCTTTTGGAGCTTGTCCTAAGTGTCACGGTTTGGGTTTTAATAATGTGATAGACATTAATAAGCTTGTAAAAGATTGGAACAAGTCTCTTAGCGACGGCGCTATTGAAGTTTCGGGGTGGAACTTGGATACAAGTAGGATATCCAGCAGTGTTTTGAGGGTTGTTGCAAAGCAAAACGGCTTTGATTTAAACACACCTCTTAAAGATTTACCTAAAAAAGCCATTGATTTGCTTATGTATGGCGACGATAAGGAATACACTGTAAATTACGCATCATCCTCCTTTAACGGGGCTTATAAAATGAAGTTCGAGGGCGTTGCAAGTAATTTGGAACGTAGGTATAACGAAACAACTTCCGATTTTGTAAAGCAAGAGATTGAAAGGTATATGACACAGGAACCTTGTGACTTGTGCCACGGAAAAAGACTTAAAAAGGAAGCTTTGTCTGTAACAGTAGGCGGAATGAACATTGCCGAACTATGCGACTTGCCTATTATCAAAGCGAAAGAATTTTTTGAAAATTTGACTTTGACAAATACCGAAATGCAAATTGCAAAACAGATTTTGACTGAAATAAATGCACGACTTAGCTTTTTGTGCAATGTCGGTTTGACATATTTGACTCTTTCACGTTCCGCAGGAACTTTATCGGGCGGCGAAGCACAAAGAATTAGGCTTGCAACTCAAATTGGTAGCGGTCTTACGGGAGTTTTGTATATTTTGGACGAGCCAAGCATAGGTTTGCACCAAAGAGATAACGAAAAACTGCTAAAAACATTGCAATCGTTGAGAGATTTGGGCAATTCGTTGATTGTAGTAGAGCACGATGAAGACACTATGCGTTTAGCCGATTATATTGTAGATATCGGTCCGAAAGCAGGTGTCCATGGTGGCGAAGTCGTTTGTTGCGGTACTCCTGAAGAAGTTATGAATTGCGAGCAGTCTATAACAGGTCAATATATGAGCGGCAAAAAGAAAATTGCGGTGCCTAAAACAAGAAGAAAAGGCAACGGATTGTATATCACAGTTAACGGCGCAAAGCAAAACAACTTGAAAAATGTTTCGGTTAAAATCCCGCTTGGAAAGTTTAATGCGGTTACGGGCGTATCAGGTAGCGGTAAGTCAAGCTTGGTAAATGGTATTATTTATCCTGTTTTGCAAGCTAAACTTAATGGTGCAAGGCAAAAATTTACTAATTGCGATAGCATTGACGGGATTGAAAATTTGGATAAAGTTATTTGCATTGACCAATCTCCGATAGGAAGAACTCCGCGCTCCAACCCTGCAACTTATACGGGTGTATTTTCCGCAATAAGGGAATTGTTTGCAAGCACTCCCGAAGCAAAGGCTCGCGGTTATAAAGCTGGTAGATTTAGTTTTAATGTGGCAGGTGGCAGGTGCGAAAACTGTTCGGGCGATGGTATTATAAAAATAGAAATGCACTTTTTATCCGATGTTTATGTGCCTTGCGAGGTGTGCGGCGGTAAACGTTACAATAGGGAGACCTTGCAAGTAACATACAAAGGAAAGTCAATTTACGATGTTTTGGAAATGACTGTAGACGAGGCATGTGTATTTTTTGAAAATTTGCCGTCTATTTATAAAAAAATAAAAACTTTGCAAGAAGTTGGACTTGGCTATATCAAATTAGGGCAATCTGCAACAACATTGTCGGGTGGCGAAGCACAAAGGGTAAAGCTTGCTACCGAGCTTGCAAAACGCAGTACAGGAAAAACTTTTTATATTTTGGATGAGCCTACAACAGGTCTTCATACACACGATGTTAAAAAGTTAATTGGCATTTTGGATAAACTTTGCGATATGGGCAATACAGTCCTTGTAATAGAGCATAATTTGGACGTTATAAAAGTAGCAGATAATATTATAGATTTAGGACCTGAGGGAGGCGATGACGGCGGTAGGATTTTAATTACAGGTACTCCGGAAGAAGTTGCCAAGTTTGAGGGAAGTTATACGGGTAAATTCCTTATAGATAAACTTGAGGATAAATAAATGTAATATAAATTATCTTTATTATAAATTACAACAAACAAAAAAACAGCTTATTGTATATCGATAAGCTGTTTTGCTATGTTATGAAAATTTAATAGTTACAATTAAATAAAGTAGAATAAAATAATTTTTTGTATATTAACTAAGTATCGCGACAATATGAGAAAAAAGTGTCAGAAAAAGTATACTTTTTCTGACACTTTGTATAATTATCAATTTTAAAAAAGTTAATTATAATAATGGTAAAATATACCAATATTAGCTATTTTTATTATATAGTATTCTATAAAAATTGTCAACACTTTTTTGTCAGAAAAAGTATACTTTTTCTGACAAAATTGATAAAAATACTTGCGAAAATCGGTATTAATGCGAAAAAAAATAACTAATTATAAAAAGGAGAAAGAGTATGTATTGTAAAAATTGTGGGGCGGAAATGCCTGACGGTGCTGTTTTATGTGTAAAATGCGGTTATATGAAATCCGATATTGCAAATGTGACAGAATCTGGTAGTAGCACAAAGGCAAAGAAAGGTAATAAAACTTTAATTCTTAGCATTTGTATTAGCATAGTAAATATTTTAATGTGCATAACTTGTTGCATATTATTGGCTGTCAGTGTAAATAGTTATCTATCGACTAATGAAAATTATAAGTTTAGGAGCATCTTAGATGCTGTTGATGCAAATTTGCAGACTGATTATGCTAGTCAAGGAATGGTAACAAAGTATAAAAACTATAACGATGTTTATGTAAAGTATCGTTATAATGGCCTTAATAAAGACGTAGACAGTGTATTGGTCATATTAATTTTGAGTAATAAAGGATATAACTGTGATTATGTATATACAGTTTGTAGTGAAATTGAAATTGACAATGCGATTAAGTGTATGAAAGAGCAACTTAGGAGGTAAATTATGAATAAAAAAGCAGTCAACATAGTTTTTTATGTCACTAATATAACATTTGTTTTTTTGTTTTTGGTTTTAATTTTATTTTTTGTTTTTGCAACAAATTTTCAATATCAAAATTATCGCAAAAATAGCAATATTATGCAGGTACAGCAACAAATAGATTCGCAATATAAATTGACCTATGACAATGGTTATTCCAGATATTTGGGACATGATATTCAAGGAATATATATTTTTGCAATATCTTCGAACAGCAAAACAGAAGACAATCAATTTACACCCGGAGAAACATTTTATGTAGCCTATAATATTAAACAAAATTCTTTGATTACCAAAGAGTATACTTTGGAAAAATTGCTAAAAATGACAGGGTACATAAGTAATTATATTGAATATCAAAATACAGATTGGTAATAAATTTTTAAATAGCAAAAAATTAATCACAAACCGCATTTGTTTTGTATATAATATAGTAAGTTGAATTTTTAACAATAAGCCTAAGACAAAAGTTTAGACTATTAATATAAAATTTTTCAAAATTTTCAAAAAAATACTTGACAAAGTGTTTTATATTTATTATACTATGTGAGTACAAAACAAAATTTGCCCTAATAGCTCAGTCGGTAGAGCATGCGGCTGTTAACCGCAGTGTCACAGGTTCGAGTCCTGTTTGGGGCGCCAAGGAAATAAGACGAGCTATTATGTTAAGTTCGTCTTATTTTTTATGATTATGTTGGATTAAGACTGCTACTTATAGATAATAAGTAAAAATGGTCTTCTAGGAGTAAAAATCTTAGAGGGCTTTTTATTTTTTATTGGGACAAATATTTTTAAAACATATTGCAAAATTGGTGGTTTTATGGTAAAATTTATTAATTAAATAATTAAGGGGTAGTTATGAAGTTATCGGAATTTGGGATAAGTAAGGATAGCAGTAATTTATCGGAAAAGATTTTTAATGTTTTTAAGGAAATTAAGGAAAAGGGTATAGATTTGCTTGAGTGGGATGTTAATGACCTTGTGTTTGACAAAGATTTTATCCGCGAGCAAATGTTTATTTCCAACACTGCAAGCGAAAAAGAACTTGCTAATTCTATGCGAAACATTGCAATCAAAGCGGAAGATATTGAAAATTTAACCATCGACGGTATGGGTAATCGCATTTTATTTAATAATAGAGCGGTGCAAATTGCCTTACTTAATTGTAAAAATATTGTATTTCAAAACTTTATGATAGATTATGTCAATCCGTCGGTTGCGGAGTTTAAAGTTGTCGGCAAAGGTTTTGGGTATGTGGATATATCTATAAATCAAGATACGCTATACACCATTAAATGTGGCAGACTGCATTTTTGCTATGATGACAAAAGCCGTTGTGTAATACAGGAATTTAACCCTACTACAAAAATAACCCGTCGTGTGGATTGGGTATCGTATACTAGCCATAATGTTTTTAACAACAAAAGATGTAAAAAACTTGATAACGATATTATAAGAGTTTATACATGGCTAAAATGTTTTGATAAAGGCAATATTTATCAGCTTAATTGGGTAAGACGTGATGGAACTTGCTTTTTTATGGATAAGTGTAAAGATATCGTAATAGATAATTGTATGTTTTTATATATGCATGGTATGGGAGTGCTTGCACAGTTAACTGAAAATGTAACTATAAAGGATACCTCCTTTATGCCAAATGGTGTCCATCGCAGAACAACAGCTTCCTTTGCCGACATTATGCACTTTGTAAATTGCAAAGGTGTTATGAAAGTAAACAAAGTAATGGTTGACGGCACACGTGATGACGTTATAAATAATCATGGAATACATTTTAAAATTGTTAAAGTGGAAGGGAATAAGGTGCAATGCAAGTTTGCACATCCGCAAACTTATGGCTTTAATTGCTTTTTTGAGGGAGATGAAATTGAGTTTATTGATTCTTCGAGTTTGTTACCTATTGGCAGTGCAAAAGTTAAGCAAAGCAATAAGATTAGCCCAAGAATTACCGAAATCGAGCTTTGCGATATTGCGGATAACAGCGTAATTAAAGTAGGGGGCGTGATAGAAAATGCAACTTGGACATCTTCGCTTGTTGTGGACAATCTTGAAACATATAATGTGCCTACAAGAGGAATACTTGTAACTACACGCAAACCTGTTGTTATCAAAAATTGCGTTTTCCACAAATGCTATATGCCTTCGATTCATATATCCGATGATGCTCGCAGTTGGTACGAAAGCGGCTATTGCACGGATGTTTTGATTGAAAATAACGTGTTTGATAACTGCGAAGACTATGCGATAAGCATTTGGCCTGAAAATACAGGCAATAAATCTGTACATAAAAATATTAGGATATTAAACAACAAGTTTATTTCGGACAATGGTAAAATTTTGATTGCAAAATGTGCCGACGGCGTAATATTTGATAATAACGAGATTATAACTGAGCAAAAAGTGGATGTTAAATTGAATAATTTGGAAAATTCGAAAATTAATTTATAAAAATAGTAATTATTATTATTTACAAATCAATAAAATTAGTGTATAATCATTTGTAGGATAAATTAAAAATATTGTTTTTTATTATAGTTATCCTAATTAATAAGTAATAAATTTTACGATATAAGGAGAAAAGAGTTTTGGCTAAAGTTACAATGAATAAAGCCTTGTGCAAAAGTTGCGGACTTTGCGTTACTGCATGTCCTAAACAAATTATCAAAATAAGCACAACAGATATGAATAACAAAGGCTATTTTGTTGCCGAAGTTATTGATATGGAAAAGTGTATCGGTTGTGCATTTTGTGCGACTATGTGTCCTGATTGCGTTATAGAGGTGGAGAAATAATGGAAGATAAAGTTTTGATGAAAGGCAATGAAGCTATTGCCGAGGCAGCTATTCGCGGAGGCTGCAGAGCGTTTTTCGGTTACCCTATTACTCCGCAAAATGAAATTCCCGAGTATATGTCGGTACGTATGCCTGAAGTTGGAGGAGTATTTATCCAATCCGAAAGTGAAGTTGCGGCAATTAATATGGTTTATGGTGCAGGTGGCACAGGTGTAAGAGCTATGACAAGTAGTTCATCTCCCGGTATTTCCCTAAAGCAAGAGGGTATAAGTTACATTTGCGGTGCGGAAATCCCATGTGTAATAGTTAACATGGTAAGAAGTGGTCCGGGACTTGGGGGTATTCAACCTGCTCAATGTGACTATTTTCAAGCTGTAAAAGGCGGTGGCCACGGCGATTATAAAATGTTGGTTTACGGACCAAACAGCGTTCAAGAATGTATGGATTTGATGTACAATGCGTTTGATAAAGCTTTTGAGTATCGTATTCCCGTAATGATTTTGGGCGATGGTATGTTAGGGCAAATTATGGAGCCTGTTACTTTGCCGCCAATGAAAGATATGTCAAAAGACATTCGTCCTGATTGGGCAACAGACGGTACAAGGTTTGGAAAACAACATAGAGTTATAAATTCTTTGTATATTCAACCTGATGAGCTTGAGGCAGTTAACCACAAGTTATTTGCAAAGTATGATTTGATGGCTGAAAAGGAAACTATGTGCGAAGAATATTTGTGCGAGGATGCCGAAATCGTACTTACTGCTTACGGCACTGTAGCTCGTATAGTAAAAAGTGCTGTAGATATGTTACGTGAGCAAGGTCACAAGGTAGGTATGATTAGACCTATAACATTGTTCCCTTTCCCAACTGCAAACTACGAGAAAATTGCAAATATGTCTAATGTTAAGGAGATAATGTCTATCGAACTTTCCATGGGACAAATGATAGAAGATGTTAAATTGAGTGTAAACGGCAAAAAACCTGTTAAATTTTACGGCAGATGCGGTGGTAATGTTATGACTGCCGAAGATATTGTGGCTGAAGTTTTAAAGGAGGAAAAGTAATATGAAAAAAGTTTTTGAAAAACCTAAAATGTTGACTGATGTTCCTTTCCACTATTGTCCCGGCTGTTCACACGGTATTGTACATAGAATGGTTGCAAGTGCTATTGACAAATTGAATGCTGAAAAAGTTATCGGCGTAGCACCCGTAGGATGTGCGGTTTTTGCTTACGATTATTTTAATTGCGATATGCAAGAGGCAGCACATGGCAGAGCACCGGCAGTTGCTACAGGTATCAAACGTACCAATCCCGATGCTATAGTTTTTGCTTATCAAGGCGACGGAGACTTGGCAAGTATCGGTATGGCGGAAATTGTTCATGCTGCAGCAAGAAGTGAAAATATTACCGTAATATTTATTAACAATGCAATTTACGGAATGACGGGCGGACAAATGGCACCTACTACAATGATTGGTCAAAAAGCTACTACTTGTCAACAAGGCAGAAGCGTAGAGCTTAACGGTTACCCTATTCACGTATCCGAAATGTTGGCTCAATTACAAGGTCCTTGCTATATTGAAAGAGTTTCCACTCACGATGTAAAGCACGTTAAACAAGCGGAAAAAGCTATTGACAGAGCTTTTCGTAATCAAGCAGAGGGCAAAGGTTTCAGTTTGGTAGAAGTTTTGTCGTCTTGTCCTACAAATTGGGGTAAAAATCCTCTTGATGCAATGAAGTGGGTTGAAGAAGAAATGTGTAAAATTTATCCTTTGGGAGTATTTAAGGACACTGCAAAGGAGGAAAAATAATGGATAAAATTATAATTGCCGGTTTCGGCGGACAAGGTGTTTTGTCGTTAGGTCAATTTATTGCGTATTCTGCAATGTATGAGGGTAAGGAAGTTTCTTGGCTTCCGTCTTATGGCCCTGAAATGCGTGGAGGTACTGCAAACTGTAGCGTTTGCGTGGACGATAGCCCTATAGCATCTCCTATTATTGCAGTTCCGGATACTTTGATTGCTATGAACAAGCCAAGTTTGGACAAATTTGTAAACAGCGTAAGAGCAGGCGGTACGATTATCGTAAACAGTTCATTGATAGCTGACAAAGTAGAGAGGACAGATGTAAAAGTTATTTATGTAGATGCAAATAAAATTGCGTTGGAAGCACAAAATCCAAAGGCTGCAAACCTTGTTATTTTTGGCTCGTATGTTAAACATAGCGGCTCGCTTGATAAGGAAAATGCAGTAAACACAATAAGCAAGATTTTTGCTAAAAAACCAAAGTTTATCCCGTCTAATATAAAAGCGTTTGAATTGGGATTTGCATTGGATTGATTGTAATTAATTATTTTTAATCAGTAGCAAAAAATAAAACAAAATAGAATAATAAATAAAAACAAGGCGATTGAAAAGTCGCCTTGTTTATTTATATATAATAGTTAGCTATTGAATTAATATAATTTTAGCAATAAAAAATTTATAAATACATAGAATTTAATCTGTTTTTGTAAAATCATAGTTTTCGATACCAAGCAGATAATCGCTTGAAACATCAAAATATATTGCCAAATTTTTTATATTGCTGGCAGTAGGCTCACTTAAATTTTTTTCCCACTTCATAACGGCAACATCGCTTACCCCAATGGCTTTTCCAAGGGTCATCAATGATATGTTATTTTCTTTACGTAATTCTTTTAATCTTTCTGCTAATTCTTTCATATTTTTATTATACTAACTTTTGTTAACAAATGTATTGACACTAATTATAGTTTGTGCTATTATATAATCGCTAACTATAATTAGTAAAAATTTTTAATTTTTTCAATCAAATGGTTAGTAAATATTAAATTTAGGAGAAGAAAATGAAAAAAAGTAAGATTTTTGCAGTGTTTATGGCGATATTTTTGATTGGCAGTTTGCTGTTTACATTTACGGCATGTGCTTTTGATTCGGATGGTAGCGATACTGATAAACCGGGGAATCCCGAAAATCCAAACCCGCCGACTACACATACTCACAGTTGGGCAACAAGTTACTCGATTGATGAGGAATATCATTGGTTTGCATGTAGTGGTTGTAGCGAAATAAAAGACAAAACCGAGCATATCTATACTGATGGTGTATGTGTTTGCGGTAAAGAGGAAAGTAACCCGATTGTGCAAGGTTTGCAATATTCTTTAAGCGAAGACGGTACTTATGCTATTTGTAATGGATATAATACAGGAGCTAAGATAGATAGAGTTGTTGAAATCGATGCCGAATACAACGGAGTTCCTGTAAAAGAAATTGCAGTCAAAGCTTTTTTCAGAGAGCAGGATATTAAAAAAGTTGTAATGCCTGACACTATTGAAGTAATCGGCGAACAAGCTTTTGAAGAATGTGAGGGATTAAATGAAGTTAATATTTCAAACAACACTATAAATTTAGGTAAACGTGCATTTTCATTTACTGCCATAAAGGAAATTACAATACCGCAAAGTGTTCAAACTATAGGTAATTTTGCTTTTTGGGAGTGCAATAATTTGACTAAAGCTACTATTAATTGTCCAAAAGCTTATGTTTATACATTTTATGATTGTCCTAATTTGACAAGTGTAATTTTTGGGGAGAAAGTAATAAGTATAGATAAAAATAGTTTTTATAATTGTGCTAATATAGATACAATATATGTAACTAATAGTGTGCAAACTATAGTTGGCGGCCTTGGGAATAAAATAAGCGGTGCAACTGTTTTTTGTGAATCACAAAGCAAACCAAGCGGTTGGAATACTTCATGGGTATCGGCATCCGCTAACTATATTATTTGGGATTGTTTAAATAATAACAAAGATGAAAATGGTTATGAATATGTTAGAGTAAATGGTATTAAATACAGTTTGAAAGACGGTCAAGCAAATGTGGCATTGCAACTAAAAAATACAAGCGGAGGTTTGGAGGTAGCAAGCAATATAGAGCATAAAGGACAAAATTATTCGGTAGTAAATATCAATGAAAATGCCTTTAAAAACTGTACTGTTTTGACGGGTATAGTGTTGCCTGATAGTTTGACCGATATAGGGAAAAATGCTTTTTATGGTTGTAGCGGACTTAAAGAAATCGTAATACCTAATACGATTTTAGAAATAAAAGACTATACTTTTAACGGATGTATAGCACTTGAAAAATTAGTATTGCAGGAAGGTTTGAAAACTATCGGCAAAAGTGCATTTTACGGTTGTAAGCAACTTACAGAACTTACTTTGCCTGACAGTGTAACTAAAATTGTATCAAGTCCGTTCAATAATTGTACATCTCTTGTATTAAAAACAACAAAAACTACAAAACCTAGCGGTTGGGATTTGAATTGGGGATACGGCTGTGATATGCGTTTGTATGATTGTAACAACAGTACTATCGTTAACGGTATTGGATATACAATAAAAAATAATCAAGCAATCGCAAGTGCAGCAAAAAAATCTTTGTCGGGAAAATTGACTGTCGAATCACAGGTAAATATAAACGGTGCGAATTATTCGGTTACGGAAATTATAACCGAGCTATGTTATAGAAATGAAAAAATAACCGATGTGGTAATCCCAGACAGTGTAACAACTATAGGTAACAATGCTTTTTATGACTGCATAAATATGAAAACCTTGGTTATTAAAAACGGATTTATCGGCGACTATGCGTTTGATGGTTGCGAAAGTTTGAAATCGATAAATTTAGAGGGAGTTAGCCGTATAGGTGTTGCATCCTTTATAAGTTGTGTTGGATTGGATACTATTGAAATACCTAACAGTGTAACTCAAATTGGTAAGAATGCGTTCAATTACTGTTTTGGTCTTAGCCGAGTTAAAATATCTGCAAGTGTAACTACTATGGGTGAAAAAGCTATCCAAGGTGCAAGTGCGGTAATTTACTGCGAGGCAAAAAGTAAACCGTCAGGTTGGAATACAGCTTGGTTTAACGGCGAAAATGTTTCCGTAGTATGGGATTGCAATAATAATAGTTTGGATGAAAACGGATATATAACAACTGTTGTAGAAGGTGTTACTTATGGCTTGAAAAACGGCACTGCAACTGTTAAACGCCATTCGGTAAATTTGGCAGGCGATGTAGTTATTAAGGACAGTATAGAATACAACTCACAATCTTATCAAGTTACAAACTTGTCGGATAGAGCATTTTATCAATGCGATAAAATCACAAGTATAGTTATTCCTCAAGGAGTTACGACTATAGGTGATTACGTATTTTATGAATGTTCGGGTCTTACATCTGCAAGTTTGGCAGATAGTGTTGTAAATATAGGTAGAAATCTATTTTACGATTGCATTAATTTAAAAGATATAAGATTACCGTCAAACATAAAAACATTGGCAGACCACATGTTTTACGGCTGTTATCAAATAACCGAGTTTGTAGTACCGTCTACAGTTACTACAATAGATTATTGGGCACTTGGCGGTTGTTTGTATATGACAAAAGTGGTAATACCAAGTACCGTTATTAATATTTCTAAAGAAATATTTTATAACAGCTACGATGTTGTTATATACTGCGAAGTAGCTAGCAAGCCTAGCGGTTGGGAAAATGAATGGGATTTGGAGTTTGGTTATAATGAGACAAATAAAAGGTTCCGTCCTGTTGTTTGGGATTATAAAAATAACGAAGTTGCCAACGACGGCAAAATATACGCTACTGTTGACAATTTAAGATATTCATTGTATGACGGGGAAGCAGTAATCGAAAAACAAAACAGAACTATGACGGGCAGTGTAGTAATCCCTAACAGTGTTACATACAAAGGCAACACATATAGTGTTAGCAGTATGACAACAGGTGCATTTGGAAATTGTAATTATATAACTGCTTTGACAATACAAGAGGGTATAACTGTAATTAGTGAAAACGCTTTTCAAAACTGCACAAAACTTGCACAAGTAAATTTGCCAAAGAGCTTAACTAAAATGGAGAAATATGCTTTTGACAAAATTACGGAGAAAGTGACATTTAATTACGCAGGTACAAAAAGCGAGTGGAAACTTGTTTCTAAAGGAAGTAATTGGTATCCTAAATCTTATACCGTGGTTTGCACAGACGGTACGGTTTAATAAAACAATCTAATATAAAATATAGCACTGCTGTTTTGGCAGTGCTATATTAATTTTGTAAAAAACCTTTTGAAAATCGGTACTTTTTTCATTTATTTGCTTGGAATATAATTTTCGAATATAAAATTATCCGAATAATCAAGTGCGGTTAAATAACTTTGTTTATCGATAATCGTTCTGCTAATAATATAGGCGTAAGGGTTATGAAACAAAAAGTCATCCAAGTACTTGTTTGGCAGATTATTGATATCGCAAATTATAAAATCAGGCTTTATAAGTTTAAATTTGTTTACGTTTGCAAACAGTATTACGTTGTAAATCAATTTGGATGATGACTTTTTTAAAATAACTCCGCAAGGGTAATCTTTTTTTGTCTTTTTGATATAATAATACATTGAGTAATCAGTTGCGACTATCGCTGTTTTACCTTTATAAAAAGCAAGTTGTTTGGATAACTCCGTAATAATTTTTTTATAGATTTTACCGGCAGGTATACGAAAAATTATACCAACTTTTCCGTCAACTAACTTTAGCACATCGTTAAGCAAAGGCACATTATCTTCGGTATTTAAAAGCTTTAGATTTTCATAATCGTCCGAAGATATGTGTTCGATTTTTTTATGAGAACTAAGTAGCATTGCAGATTTTTTGCTATCGCAAACCACAAGCTGTCCGTCCTTTGTCATGCTTATGTTTAAAAACAAATTATAGCCGCAATCAACCGCTTTTGTGATTGCAGGTAAAGAGTTTTCCGCAGTTTCGTTATTGTCAAAAAGTCCTTTATTGCAAATTGGACTGTTTTTTATCCAAGAATTTTTCATAATTTTAAACCAAAATACCTTAATTATATTTATAGTATAATGTTATTTTTGCTCAAAGTCAATACGATTAGTCATAAATGTAGTAAAAATAATTGATATTTTATAAAAATTATTATACAATAGATATGATAAAAAATAAATTGAAAAGTCTGTTTAATATATTTATTAATTGTGGAGGACAAAATGTCAGTAAGGCAAGAACATATCCGAAATTTTTGTATTGTCGCACATATCGACCATGGTAAAAGTACTCTTGCGGACCGTATTATGGACGTAACCGAAACCGTGAGCAAACGCGACCAAAAGCAACAACTTTTGGATAGTATGGATATTGAAAGGGAGAGGGGAATAACCATAAAACTTACCCCCGTAAAAATGAAATACAACTATGAAGGGGAGGATTATTATCTTAATTTGATAGATACCCCGGGACATGTTGATTTTACTTATGAGGTATCTCGTTCGCTTGCTGCTTGCGAGGGTGCGATTTTGATTGTCGATGCATCTCAAGGTATCGAAGCTCAAACTTTGACTAACGTTTACCTTGCACTTGACAATGACTTGGAAATTTTGCCTGTTATAAACAAGATAGATTTGCCATCCGCAAGACCTGAGGAGGCAAAACAAGAGATAGAGGACGTAATAGGCTTGGATGCAAGCGAAGTACCGTTAGTTAGTGCAAAGGAAGGGATAAATATAGAGCAAGTTATCGAGCAAGTTATCGAAAAATTGCCACACCCTACGGGAGATGAGGACAAACCTTTAAAAGCACTTATTTTTGACAGTGTTTACGACAGTTATAAGGGTGCGATTTCCTTGATAAGGGTTGTAGACGGCAGAGTAAAAGCGGGCACTAAAATAAAAATGTTTGCAACGGGAAAGACTTACGAAGTAACCGAAGTAGGCATATTTAACCCTAAAATGATAGAAATCGATGAGCTTATGGCAGGGGATGTAGGATATCTTTGTGCATCTATCAAAAATGTTAGTGATACAAAAGTCGGCGATACTATTACACTTGCTACAGGCGGCATCACACAGCCTTTACCGGGGTATAAAAACGTTATGCCAATGGTTTACAGCGGTATTTACCCCGCAGACGGTGCGAAATACGGCGACTTGAAAGATGCACTTGAAAAATTGCAATTAAATGATGCCTCGCTTTTGTACGAGCCGGAGGTTTCCGTAGCATTGGGCTTTGGTTTTAGATGCGGATTTTTAGGTCTGTTGCACATGGAAATCATACAGGAAAGGTTGGAGAGAGAGTTTGATTTGGACATAATAACTACTGCTCCGTCAGTTTCCTACCACGTAATTAAAACGGACGGCAGCATGGTAGAGGTAGAAAACCCTACAAATCTTCCTCCACAGTCGGAAATTGATTTTATGGAAGAGCCTATCGTAAGAGCGTTTTTGTATACTCCGCCCGAATATGTCGGTACAATAATGGAATTGTGCCAAGACAAAAGAGGGGTGCATATAGATATGACCTATCTTGATACAACAAGGGTAAGGATAGAGTATGAAATACCTCTTAACGAAATTGTTTATGACTTTTTCGATTCCTTAAAATCTAGGACAAAAGGATATGCTAGCTTTGACTATGAAATTGCGGGATATAGGCAAAGCAGTCTTGTAAAACTTGACATTATGCTAAACGGAGAAATTTGCGATGCTTTGAGCCTGATAGTTCACAAAGATAAAGCTTATGCAAGGGGTAGAAGTATTGCGGAAAAGTTGAAAGAAGTTATCCCAAGACAGATGTTTGAAATTCCTATTCAGGCAAGTGTAGGCTCCAAAGTAATTGCAAGGGAAACAGTAAAAGCTATGCGTAAGGACGTACTTGCAAAATGCTACGGCGGCGATATTACAAGAAAGAAAAAGTTGCTTGAAAAGCAAAAGGAAGGTAAAAAACGTATGCGTCAGGTAGGTACAGTTCAAGTTCCGTCCGAGGCGTTTATGACTATTTTAAAGTTTGATAAATAGTAATTATATTGTTTTAAAAGGTACATTTTACGTTAAAAATCCAACGAAAATCGGCACTAACTACAAAAAGACATAAAGAGTTGCTTATGAAAAAATTATCCGTATACATCCATATACCTTTTTGCAAAAGCAAATGCGCATATTGCGACTTTGTGTCATTTAAATGTAATCAAGATATGGTAAAAAGCTATATTAAAGCTTTGTGCAATGAAATCGAAAGTTTTGATGGACGTGGGTATATTGTAGACAGCATATTTATCGGTGGCGGGACACCTACTTATCTTGATTTGCAAGATTTTAAAAGCATAATAGATTGCATTAAAAGTAATTTTACTTTGAACTTGTGCGAGTTTACCATAGAAGGTAACCCTAACAGCTACACAAAGGAAAAGGTAGAGTTTTACAAGTCTCAAGGTGTCACAAGGCTTAGCGTAGGAGTACAAAGTTTAAATGATAGTGTTCTTAAAGGTATTGGCAGGATACATACTGCTAGGCAGGCACAAGATTGCCTTAAGATGTTGGTTGATAGCGGATTGGATATAAACTGTGATATGATGGTCGGCTTGCCATATCAAAACTTGAGCATTGTTAAAGAAGATTTTGAATATATAGTAAAAAGCGGTGTAAGTTCGGTATCGTGCTATTCATTGATATTGGAGGAAGAGACTCCTTTATTTGATGCTGTTGATAGCGGTAAAGTAAGTTTGCCATCCCAAGACCAAACGGTAGATATGTATGACATCGCAAAAGAAATACTTGAAAAAGCGGGGCTAGATAGATATGAAATATCCAATTTCGGTAAACCTTGCTTACATAATATCGGTTATTGGACATTAAAGGAATATATCGGGTTTGGACTTTCGGCACATTCATTTATCGGTAATACAAGATTTTGTAACACTTCCGATTTAAAAAAATATCTAGACGGGCAAGATAAAATAACCGAGGAAGTTTTGTCCGCGGAAGATATGCGTAAAGAGTATGCTATGCTGTCATTGCGTATGGATAACGGAATAAATGTAAGCGACTATATTGATAAATTCGGTGTAAACGGCTATCAAAAATTACTCAAAGAAATCGATAACGATAAAAGCTTTTATGACATTAGCGATAAGGCTATCGCAATAAAATCGGAGTTTATTTATATCTCCAACAGTTTGATAGCAAATTTGATATAAAGTAAAATCTATTAAAATTTTTTATATAATATCTTGATAAATATATCGATTTGTAATACAATGATAATATAATTAAGGATATTTTTGTTTTATATATACAAAATATTTGTGTGGAGAAATTATGAAAAAGAAAATTTATTTTATAATAACAATATTTATATTATCTGTTATTTTATGCACGGCTTTGGTTGGCTGCGCGCCGAGCAGACCGGATAGATATATAACTCAGCTGTTGGCATCGGAAAATTGGGGAGTGTTTTTTTATAATGAAAATGGCGAAGAGACCAGCGTAATTGCAAGAAACGGAAATATGCGTATGGATATAGGTGTAAAAGGTTCGACTTGCTTGGTAATAGGTAAAACAGCTGTAGAAGTTTACAGATTTGAAGATAATGTGTGGAGTTATCAGGTTGTTGTAGATAAGGACAAAGTACAGCTGTTTAAGGAACAAGTTTTAAACGGAAATGCCAATAATTTGGATGTGACTGCTCCTGACTTATTGTATATTCAAAATGACTTTGAGTCTAAATTTGAAAAAATAAACGGCAAATGGTATGAAAGAAATACAAAGCCTGCCTGCGTTTATACAAAAAATAATTGTTTAGTATACGAAAAAAATAATAAAACAACAAAATATAAAATGGGATATAAAATTGTACTTCCAAAAGAGGCAAAGCAAGCCAAAAAAGATGCTTTGGCAAGTTAATATACAAACTTGAAACAAAAAAATTCTTAAAAAGCGGTAATTTAGCCGCTTTTTTTAATTTGTAAATGTCAAAATGTAAAATTTTAACAAATTTTTAAAAATTTTGGCATAAAGTATTGACAAATTGCTATAATAGAGTATAATAAGAATTAGCAATCAAGCAGTGAGAGTGCTAGCAATCGAATTGTACGGTTGAAAACAGGAGGAAAGATATGAAAATCAGCGAAAGAAAACAAAAGATTTTAAAATCGCTTATCGATAACTATATTTCTTCTTGCGAGCCTATAAGCAGTAGCCATATTAAGGAGACGTGTTTGCCAGAGGTAAGCTCCGCAACTATTCGTAGCGAAATGGTGGCATTGGAGGAAATGGGATATCTTGTACAGCCTCATAAGTCGGCAGGAAGAGTACCATCGTCAAAGGCTTACCGTTATTATGTAGATAATTTGCTTGATAAAGACGATATAGAAAGACGTATAAAAAGCTTTTCCGATTATTTTGACAGCAATTTTTGCGATGTGGAACAAGTTATCAAAAGCACCGCAAAGGTAATAAGTGACGTTACAAATTACACTTCGATAATGGTAATGGGCGGCGTGGACAATATATTGCTTAAGGACATTAAGCTTGTGGATATCGGTAATGATAGTGCACTTTTGGTTATTATAACGGATAACGGGCTTTTGAAAGATAAAATAATAGATATTCCGCAAAATATGCAAGGCAAATTTTTTGCACAGGCAAATGATATGTTGGTGGATATGTTTGCAGGTAAAACAGTTAAAGAGGTTACCGAAAACAAAAATATCATTGATGCCGCAATCGGGGAATATAAGGCTTTGTTTGACGAGGTGATGAATATACTTATCAACTACAAGCAAAACAGTGTAAACAAAATGTATATGGAAGGTACGGATAAAATTTTTGACTATAAGGAGTTTGAAGATGTAGGCAATGTCAAAAACTTTTTATCGGTAATAAATACAGGAGAAAAACTTCACAATCTTATAAACGAAGATGATGTGGAAATCAGCATAAAAATAGGTAAGGACGAAAATGCGGAGGACAATATGGCGGTTGTAACCGCAAAATGTGTCATAGCCGGCAGAGAAGTCGGACACGCAATGGTTATCGGACCTGAAAGAATGGACTATCAAAAAGTATTGGGAGTACTTGGCGGCGTGACCAAGGCTATCGAAAAGATAAAGAAGGAGTAGGAAATGGAAGAAAAAGAGAATTTGCAAGAGGAAGTTTTGGAAGAAAAAGTTGAAAAAGACCAACCTGAAAGTGAGGAAAAAGCAGAGGAAAAGGCAGAAAAGCCTAAAAGAAAAAGCAAAACTCAAGCCGAAATGCAAAGATTGATTGAAGAGAATGACAGACTTCAAAACTATGCACTTCGTATGAAAGCAGATATGGAAAATATCAAAAAGCGTAATGAAAACATTGCACGCGATATGTATAATGACGGCAGGTTTGATACAATACTTTCATTTTTGCCTGTTGTGGACAATTTGGAAAGAGCTATGGCGTTGGAAATGCCTGACGGAATCAAAGACGGACTGTCTAAAGTGAAAAAACAAATTGACAGTATTTTTGAAAAATTGAACATTACCGAAATAGAAAGCTTGGGACAAGATTTCGACCCTAATTTGCACAATGCACTAATGCAAGTAGAGGATGAGGCAAACAGCGGCAAATGCGTTACCGTCTATGAAAAAGGCTACAAGATAAAAGATAAAATCTTAAGACACGCAAGTGTAGTGGTAGCAAAGTAATTAATAATTGCTTGTAATAACAAAATGTTATTCAAATAAATGAAATTTAACGACAAGGAGATATAAAAATGGCTAAAATTATTGGTATTGACTTAGGAACAACTAACTCATGCGTTGCTGTTATGGAAGGCGGCGAGCCACAAGTAATCGCTAACGCAGAGGGTAACAGAACAACTCCGTCCGTAGTTGCTTTTGCAAAAGACGGCGAAAGATTGGTCGGTGCAACTGCAAAGCGTCAAGCTGTTGCAAACACTGACAGAACAATTTCTTCAATTAAAAGACACATGGGTAGCGATTATAAGGTGTCTATCGACGGTAAAAACTTTACGCCTCAAGAAATTTCAAGTATGATACTTGGCAAATTAAAACAGGATGCAGAGGCTTTCCTTGGCGAAAAGGTAACTCAAGCAGTTATTACTGTTCCTGCTTACTTTACAGATGCTCAAAGACAAGCAACAAAAGATGCAGGTAAAATTGCAGGTTTGGATGTGCTTCGTATCATAAACGAGCCAACTGCGGCAGCTCTTGCTTATGGTGTGGATAAAGATACTACTAACGCTCAAAAAGTTTTGATTTATGACTTGGGCGGCGGTACATTCGATGTATCAGTACTTGAGCTTGATAACGGTATGTTCCAAGTACTTGCTACTTGCGGAGATAACAAACTAGGCGGCGACGACTTTGATAAGAGAGTTGCAGACTATATTTTGGAAGAATTTAAAAAAGCAGAAAAAATTGATTTGTCAAAGGACAAAATGGCTATGCAAAGAATTATCGAGGCTGCCGAAAAAGCTAAAATCGAACTTTCTAGCTTGTCAAAAACAAATATCAACTTACCATTTATCACTGTAACTGCGGACGGCCCTAAATCTATTGATATCGACCTTACTAGAGCTAAGTTCGACTCAATGACTTCCGACTTGGTGGAAAGAACTATGAAACCTCTTCGTCAAGCATTGTCGGATGCAGGACTATCTAGCAATGACATTGCAAAAGTTATTTTGGTAGGTGGCTCAACACGTATACCTGCAGTAGTTGATGCTGTTAAGAAAGCAACAGGCAAAGAGCCTTACAAGGGTATTAACCCTGACGAATGTGTTGCAATCGGTGCTGCTATTCAAGGCGGTGTTTTGACAGGCGATGTTAAGGATATGGTACTTGTAGACGTAACTCCATTATCACTTGGTATTGAGACTGCGGGCGGTGTATTTACGGTGTTAATTCCAAGAAATACTTCTATCCCAACAAGCAAGTCCCAAGTATTCTCAACTTATGCGGACAATCAACCTGCTGTTGATGTACACGTATTGCAAGGCGAGAGAAGTATGGCAAGCGATAACAAAACATTAGGTAGATTTGTATTGGATGGTATCCCTCCTGCACCACGTGGCGTACCTCAAATTGAGATTACTTTTGATATCGATGCAAATGGTATCGTAAATGTAAAAGCTTTGGACAAAGGTACAAACAAAACTCAAAGCGTAACAATCACAGCATCTTCCAACTTGAGCGATGCAGATATTGATGCAGCTGTTAAAGAGGCTGAAAAATATGCCGAGGAAGACAAAAAACGTAAAGAGGCAGTCGATGCTAAAAACGAGGCAGAGCAATTAATCTTTGCATCCGAGAAGTTTATGAAAGAAAACGGCGAAAAACTTACCGAGGACGAAAAAACAAAGATTGAAGATGCTATCAAAGTTGCAAAAGAAAATTTAGGAAAGGAAACCGAGGCAGATAACATCCGCAAAGTTATTGAAAAAATGAGCGAAGTTACAGGTCCTATCTTTACAAGAATTTATCAAGAGACCGCACAAGCAGAGGCAGCACAAAACGGCGGAGCAAAACCTGATGACGGTGTTGTAGATGCTAATCCGGAAGTATAAAAATAACTAAAACTAACCCTTTGACTTTTTTCGCCGATTTATTCAGTCGGCGAAATTAGTCGCATTATAAATAAGTTTTTAAAAGGTACAATTAATTAGCAGAATGCAAAATTTTAGCTTTTAATACCGATTTTTAAAGGGTATTATTGTATAAAACTAATTTAAAAGCTTATTTAATTAAAAAAAGGACACTTATTTTATGGCAAATAAAGATTATTACGATTTGCTTGGCGTACAAAAAAATGCAAGCGAGCAAGAGATTAAAGCAGCATATCGAAAAGCTGTAATGAAATATCATCCGGATAGGTATGCGACTAAACCGGAGGCAGAGCGTAAGCAAGCGGAGGAGACTTTTAAGGAAATCAACCACGCTTATGATGTGCTTTCCGACCCGCAAAAGAAGGCTAACTACGACCAATTCGGTACGGAAGACGGCCCGCAATTTAACGGCGGCTTTAGTGGCGGCGGCAGCGGTGGTTTTGGCGGTTTCGGTGGGTTTGAAGATATTTTCAGTCAGTTTTTCGGTGGTGGAAGTAGGACAAACCGTGCAAATATGCCTATAGACGGCGATGACATAACCATGCGTATAGACATTACTTTTGAGGAATCTATAAAAGGTGCCGAAAAATCGGTAAAAGTTTATCGTACCGAAAAATGCCCGGACTGCAAAGGTAGCGGTGCAAGTGACCCGTCCAAGATAACTACTTGTCCGGATTGTCATGGTAGCGGTACAGTTACTGTTACGCAAAATACTATTTTTGGTAGACAAACTGTTAGGACAAAATGTTCGAGATGCGGCGGAACGGGTAAGATTGTGACCGATAAATGTAAAACTTGCAGAGGGGAAGGTACTATCAAAAAGGAAAGAGTAATTCCTGTAACTATCCCTGCGGGTGTTGATAATGGTCAAACAATCACTTATTACAATGAGGGCGAAGTAGGTATAAACGGTGGTCAAAACGGCAGATTGATAATTGTTATCAACGTTAAACCGCATCCATTGTTTGTCAGGGAAGGTTACGATTTGTACTACAAATTGCCTATTTCCATGAGCGATGCAATCAATGGCGCTAAGGTGGAAATACCTACAACCGATAAGTCAGTTACTATTACTATCCCGCCAGGTACAGCAACGGGTACTAAGTTTAGGGTAAAGGGCTATGGCGTAAAATACTTAAAGAAACAAGCTTTTGGCGACCTGTATGTAACTGTGGAAATCGATACTCCGCAAAAGCTAAGCAAAAAACAGCAAGACTTGTTAAAGGCTTTTGAGGAATCCTTAACCGATAAACAATACGAAAAACGAAAATCTTTCCGCACAAAATGGCTTGGAGAAAAGTAATTTTAATATCACAAAGCAAAATGCACCTAAAATTAGGTGCATTTGTGTTTTACAAGTTTTAAATAAAAAGCAGTTTTATATAATCGACATTAATGTGCAAATAATATTGATAAAGCAAATTCCTTTTTGTTTTATCTATTGACTTTAGGTGTAAACTATGCTATAATACATTTACTACGCTAAGTGGGGAGCTAGCGGTGCCCTGTACCTGCAATCCGCTACAGCAGGACTGAATTACTATTCTAGGTTTAGTGTATGGAAGGTCAGACTTGGATAAGGAGTGTTGATATCAAGGTCTTGTGCAATGTTTCCCTGTGAACCATGTCAGGGCTTGACCGCAGCAGCATTAAGCAGATAGAATCATGTGCCACAAGGAAGCTTTGAAGTAGCCACCTGTTTGAGGAATCGCTTCGGTATGTTATATCGAAAATAGTTGCGTAGTATTTTTGAGGATAAAAGCCAAACTTTGAGTTTGGCTTTTTTGCTTGCTATAAATTTGTTTATATTAATAAAATTTCACATTATTAGATATAAAATTTATGAATACAAATAGTAAATATATAAATTTAAAGACGATTATATGGATATCATTCTAGTCATAAATTTTCTTAAAATTGTATAATTTTAAATACGCCATACAAATAAAATACACCCCATAACTTATTATTTTGGGG
>OFFL01000818.1_pt1 | contig 29608 bp, 24 predicted proteins | sample 1521391 | NCBI WGS metagenome assembly OFFL01 (sample SAMEA3504082, study PRJEB24116) | mouse gut metagenome | biome: mouse gut; feature: mouse-associated habitat; material: faeces | place: Denmark | collected 2011
CCGTGGCTACGGCATCGTTGACCATAACCGTAAGATGGCCCTTGACGGTAGCAAGGTAATGAAGCTGTCAGAATTGATTGACTTCGCACGGGGACAGGAGCGCAAGGCAAGTCCATTTGATATTTACCGCGACCTGTTCGCAATGGAGGTTAGGAAATCCGGCGTGGACGGCGAAATGACAATACGGTTGTTCGACGGCTCAGAGCATACACGCACGATGTCGCCACGTCAATCGGCATGGTACTTCAACTCGCCCGAAAGTGAAAGGGAAGATGTGGCAATCAGGATAGCAGCCACCATATTCTCAACCGAGATATTTGAAGCCGTCCTGCTGAAATATCCGGTAAGCGACATCCGTTCAAGGATAGCAAGTGTCAACATAATCAAAATGCGCGAGGGCGTTAGAGCAATACGAGTTGTCTCAGCCGATGGGTATTCAGCCACGTACCCTATGACAGCCGAGGAATTGCGCTGCCATGCGAGACTGCAAGGCGAAGCTGCAAACGGTTTTCTTCGTCAACTCGCAATCCTGCGCATAACCCATGAGGACGCTACCGAACTGACAAACCGCATCAAGGAGTTGACCGCCAAATCGACCGGAAGCATCACTCTCCCTCTCCGTCAATCAGACTACAACCCGGAACAATCCAAAGCCTTCTCCACTCATCAATGCTCCGTCCTCACTCGTCTCATGCCCCACGACTCCACGTCCACCCACTCTGTCAACCGCGAATGGGAAGTCGGCAAACAATCCCGCTACGACCACATCGACAACCAACAGTCCGGCACATGCGTCTCATTGTAATGTATAATAATGCCAAATCATAGATAAGACTCCCATACTTGGATATAGACGGTAATAGGTTACATGACCATTACGGCGTATTCAATCAAGATTATATTTGCATATAAATGAATTTGCAAAATATTCAATTGCTTGTATAATAGTTGCACGAGAAAGGTCATACTTCAACATCATCACCGCAGTTAAGATATTTCAAGTCATTCGGATGCTTCTGATGAGATTTAATCGGCATTCCAATCCGGTACTCATACTATATGGCACGCCACAGTTGGGCGAGCGCTAAAAAGACTAAAGGTGCATCCCTCAGTATAATCAGCAAGGGAATGGGGCATAATAGCGAAATCCAAAAAAAATCTACCTCGCAAGCCTCGACACCTCCATATTAGACCGAGCCAACGACCTCATCATATCTTCCATTTCGACCAAATATTAGCCTCGACATTTCGGTGCCGAGGCTAATATTATGAGTATCAAAATTTGGTTAGCGAATGTAATGCTCTCTTGTTAAGAGATACTTAATTCAAATGCAAAATTAATAAAAATAGTTGGATTACAGCAAGTTTTGTCCTAATAAAAATATCCACAAAATCGAAGTCTAAATCCGTTTTGTTTAGCAAATCGTGATATTACCCTCACATTTGCTTATATATCAATATGCTGCAAAATATAAGTATCTCTTAACAAGAGGTACTTGTCTTTGCTCACCCTGAGCAACATTGTCCTTTCATGACAAAAGCTAATACATATCGTACTTCAGTACCTCTTTCAGCGTGCAAGGCACCGAGAAAGGGGGAACATGAGAATTATATAAACTTAGAAAATGGTTCGGTATGGTTCGTATTGCAACAAAAAGATAGTCAACCAATTATAAAATGACATTCTCTGAATTTGTTGCTATAAGACTCAATCAGACGTCTAAACGGACATTAGATTATAAGTCAATTTCGTCTTTCCTTTCTTCTGTAAAAGAGAATGACGAACTTTGCTTAGAAGACTCATTGCAAGTGTGGGTTTGCGACATGATTGATTCCGGCCTTGCCGTAGCGAGTCGTAAGAGATACGTCGAAAAACTAAGCACATTATATAAGGAGTATGGCAATGGTGACGGCATCGCTGTCGATCCATTTGATAGCATCAAGGAATTATGTGCATTGGATGCTCCAGTCAATGCCAGACGACTCCAGTCTGAGTTGACAAAAATTGAAGGTATCTTTGACACGATAATGACAGATGCAAAATCAAAGCCAGAATTGGCGGTGTTTCTGTATCTGCTATTTAATACGTCGCCAGATATCGAAAAGGTGATTTCTTTGACAATGGAAGAATATATACCTGAGTTTCGTCAGCTCGACGAAATTATCAGGTGGGAGGAGTTCCATCATAGACGTAAATATATATTTGACCTCAATCAAAGCCGTAAGCGTATACCCCAGATTGTCAGGGAAGTAACCAACACGTTAGACTTCTATTTCAGGGTAAGAAATATTAAATTCCCGGAAGGTTTTACTAATAAAACAATTCTGTCGTTGTGGATGGCTAAAGCACGCATGTGCGGTGTGAAGTATGCAGACTTGAAGCGGATAGTTGACGTAATTCCGGCGGAATATGAATATTTCCGGTTATTGAAAAGTTCAATTCTTACCGCAGACGAAATAATGTCTATAAAGCATCGGGTTGCAGAATCGTTTGCCCCTTCCGGGAAAAGATGGTATGCCATAAAGCTGCGGCGTGGGGTCGCTTATGATATATTGACGGATAATATAAAGACTAATTGCGCTGAATATTACGATGACAGATTGTTGTTTTATCCTCAGCGAGAAGTCGTGCGTCGTATTGAAAAAAGAATTGTGACTTCTGTCACACCGATAATCCCGGATGTAGTATTCATTTATATCAATCCACGATATATCCGAAAAGTTGACACTCTTATCAAGTCTGAAAGATTGGGATATGTCTTCCGAATCACATCCGGAGCTGACAGTGGTTATTCTGTAATAGACACGCGCAGCATGACAGGCTTTCAAAATATGATAGGCATTTTCACTCCCGACATAAAGGTCGAACTGACAGAGGAATCTCCTGTCGGTCTCGGTCGTGAAGTCCTTATTACCGGAGGAATAATGTCGGGATATGAAGGCACAATCTTTGATATTAAAGAGGGTTCTGACATAAGACAGATATATATCAGGCTTTCAGATAAGTACTCAATCAAGGCTGAGGTTAAGGTTGAAGCGTGTTTTGTCAAGGCAATCGGATAATTATCTTCTTTATTAAAGATAATTCGGCGTGACAGCCAAGCCATTAAGATAGATTTCGCCAAAAATCATACGACCATAGCAACTTGAAATTATCATTGTTTCAGCCTGTATATAATACTTATATGGAAGTTTTAAAAGCCTTATATGTATATCCATACGCTCTGGGTTTAAAAGAAGAAACGACAGTTTACCCTCTTACAAAAGATGGTCAGCACCGGCAAATACGAAATGATTGAAAAAGTTCAGGTATAAGTAACTTACTCTATAACTCTGACTATCGACTTAAATCGGACTCTCTTCCATCTAACGAAATAATTATAAAACAGATATCTCTTACGAATGAAAAGAATCGTATTAATTTGTTTATTGTCTATTGCGTGTCTCAATGTCGCAAATGCTCAGGAAGAAACGTCGACTTCAGAAACCAACAACTGGAGTGACAAACTTATCAAATCGCCGTTTGGTCTCGGACTTGATATACAGACCAAATACGTATGGCGCGGCATGGAGATGATGTCGGAAGATGCTGCTCCTGTTCTCTTTCCCTCAATCAACTATTCATACAAAGGTCTTTACGTTTATGCCATGGGGGGCTATGCCATCAATGGTAAATACGCTGAGGTTGACCTCGGAATCAGTTATTCATGGAATGGTCTCTCTATAGGTTTTAATGATTACTACTATCCCACAGTTGACGATAAGGAAGACAAATATTTCGGAGGTGGCAAACATTCCGGTCATTGGCTTGAAGGAATGATTACATATGCTCCTGAAAAGATTCCTTTAATCACTACAATCAGCAACTTCTTTGCTGGAGCTGATAAATATGTGGACGATAATGGCAAGGAGAAACAAGCCTATTCCACATATATTGAATTAGGTACATACTACGACTTCCTTGACCAGAACAGAATTGCACTGAATGTCGGTGCCACACTAAACAAGTCCTGCTACAACAATTATGAGCATGATTTCTCAGTTTGCAATCTTGAACTGAAATATACATATACTGTGCCGTTCAAGAATGGGTGGTCTCTTCCTCTCAATGTGGCATACATCTACAATCCCGTGTTTAACAAATCGTTCGTAAATTTCACTGCGAACTTTGCATTCTGAGAATGTCAGATAATAAGCGAAATGCAATAATAATGGCGGCAGGAACATCCTCAAGATTTGTTCCTTTGTCTGCTGAGATTCCTAAGGGATTGCTTGAGGTCAAGGGTGAAATCCTAATTGAGCGCCAGATAAGGCAGCTAAAGGAGGCGGGAATCAACGATATTACTATTGTCACGGGCTACAAAGCCGAAATGTTCAAGTATCTTGAAAATAAGTTTGGTGTCGAACTTGTCCTAAATGAGGATTACCAACGATATAACAATACATCGTCTGTCATCTGTGTTCTGGACAGAATGAAAGACACATATATCTGTTCCTCTGATAATTATTTCACAAATAATGTTTTCTGTGAAGAGCCACGGTGCAGTTATTACAGCGCATTATATGCCGCGGGAGAAACAAAGGAATACTGCCTTAAGGTTGATGAAGCAGACAATATAACCGATGTGACTGTCGGAGGGAAAGACTCGTGGTACATGATTGGTCATGTCTACTTTTCAAATGATTTCAGCCGGAAATTCAAAGAAATACTTGCCAAGGAATACGAGAAGAAAGAAACCAGACAAGGTTATTGGGAAGATGTCTATATAAAATTCCTGAACCAGCTTCCTCCGATGAAGATTCATAGGTATTCCGATGACGCGATACATGAGTTCGACTCAATTGATGAACTACGTACATTCGACAAATCATATATTCGTGATACACGGTCAAACGTGTTGAAGAATATAGCATTCCGACTGAATTGCATAGAGGCATCTCTCAGTCAATTTGAGAAAATTCACTATACCGGAGAAGATATTGCTTTCTCATTTATCAAAGATGGTGAGAAATATCTATTTGACAGTTCTGACCAAACGATTCGCAAGCTATGAAGACAGCCGTAATACTTGCAGCACGCAAAGAGAAAGACTGTGACACACCATATCCATTGATGCCATTTGCCGATGGAATTTGTCTTATGGACAGGTCTTTGAGCATACTCAGGGAAAATGGCTACGATGACATAATCATTGTTGCTGGTTTCAGACATAATCTCTTTGATAAATACGCATCTGATGATGTGAGGATTATTGTCAACAGGGATTATGAGTTTACCGCATCAATGGGTTCGCTTACATTGTGCAAAGATTTGGTGAAGGATGATTTCCTTCTTGTTGAGAGTGACACATTCTTTGAATCTACAGTGGTCAAACGTTTGTCTGAACTGAATGGAGGAAACTGCATCGCAATGACAGAAGAGAGTGGTTCCGGAGACGAGTGCTTCGTCGAAACCAAAAATGGTTTTGTGACCAAGATTACCAAAGACCGTCACCGTGTACGTAACTTTGAGGGAGAAATGATGGGAGTCACACGTATATCCTACGATACTTTCACCTGGCTTATCCACGCATGGGAAAATTCGACAAACCCTTACCTCAACTACGAGTATCTCCTGATGGATGTCACGGAAGCTCTCGACCGTCCATACATCAAATTCAAAAATGTCATCTGGGGAGATGTTGATTGTAAAGAAGACTTCAAAAGACTCAGCAATGGACTCTACCGCGCGTTATGCCGCAAAGAGAATCCTTTTGACGAGGAAAACCTTAGGCATCATCTACAGACAATATTTCCCGGCAAGGATGTCAACGTGGCGCAGATTGAGCAAATCGGCGGCATGAGCAACAAGAACTTCAAAATAACATTTGAAGGGAAAAGTTACGTCCTGCGAGTTCCCGGCAATGGTTCAGATGGCATGGTAGAACGTACCAATGAGGAATTCAATGCTACGGCAGCATGTGAATTGGGAGTGAATCCGCCGATACGGTATTTCAATCCAAGTAACGGCATCAAACTTGCCGACTTTGTCGAAAACGCTGAGACACTGAATGCGGCGACAATCCAGCGACATGACAACATGCGCAAGATTGCTAAGATATATCAGTGCATCCACAACTCCCATATCCGACTCCGCAACGAGTTCAACATCTTCCATGAGATAGAGAAATATGACCGTTTGATGGAATGTGCCGGGGCAACCATGTACGCAGGTTGGGAAGATGTCAGACCTCAGGTCATGGCATTGGAAAACCATCTGAATAAAATTGGGGTAGACCTGAAGCCATGCCACAATGACGCACTGTATGAGAACTTCATAAAGGCATCTGACGGCACAATCTATCTCATCGATTGGGAATATTCGGGAATGAATGATTCGATGGCCGATTTCGCAGCACTTTTCATAGAGGCCGGCTTCGAAAAAGAGAATGAGGATTATATCCTCGATAAATATTTCGAAGGGAACATACCTGACAATGCTCGTGAGAAGATACTGTGCTATCAAATCCTATGGGACTACCTGTGGGCACAATGGACTGTCATAAAGGAAGCCAAGGGAGATGACTTCGGCACATACGGTCAGGATCGTTTCAACAGAGCAATATCAAACTTAAATACATTACATTCGAACTACAGAAACCAAGATGGCGACAGCAGAAAGAAAAATTGACTGGACAACGATGCTGATACCGTTTGCAATCGTCGTTGCGATGATGGCGGTATTTATGATAGAACCCGAAGGGTCGAAGAACGTGGTTGATACGCTTCGCGGATTCTTCGGCGACACCATAGGAATATATTATCCGATACTGGCGATTGGGAGTGTCCTGTGCGCCCTGTATGTTGCCATGAAACCGAAATATGGCAATATCAGACTCGGTGACACAAACCGCCCAGCATACAGCAACTTCAAGTGGGGTACGATGATATTCACCTCCACAATGGCCGCCGACATAATGTTCTATTCCCTCATTGAGTGGGCACTATATGGTGGTGAGCAACATGTACAGAATCTCGGTGGAACCCAGATGTGGGCACCGACATTCACCCTTTTCCATTGGGGACCACTTGCATGGGGTTTCTACGTTATTCTTGCTGTATGCTTTGCGTTCATGATACATGTGCGCCGTCGCCGCCGTCAGCGATTCTCAGAGGCTTGCCGTCCTTTGTTCGGCAATAAGGTAGATGGGTTGTTAGGCAGGATTATTGATATCGCAGCTATCTTTGCGATTGTCTGTGCCACAGGTACGACATTCTCACTTGCCACACCTCTCCTAACCCAGGCTATGGGTTACGTATTCGGCTTCACCGCCAACACGGCAGTCACAATCATAGTATTGCTGCTGATATGCACCATATATACAGTCACAGTTCTATTTGGTCTTAAAGGTATCAGCAATCTCGCGGCTATATGTTCCTATCTATTCTTCGCGATATTGTTCTATTTCCTGTTCCTCGGAGGCGAGACACGATACATCATCGAGACCGGATTCCAGTCGTTGGGCAATATGGTTCAGAACTTCGTAGGACTGTCGACGTATATGGATCCGCTCCGAGAGAATGGATTCGCGCAGACATGGACAGTGTATTATTGGGCATACTGGCTTGTATGGGCATGTGCCACACCGTTCTTCATTGCAATCATCTCCAAAGGACGCACCATCCGCAACACCGTTTTCGGTTCATTCGGATGGGGGCTTGCCGGGACATATATGTCGTTCATAATCCTCGGTAACTATGGACTTTCCCAACAGATGAATCAAAACATTGATATACTGGAGTTTATAAATAGGGGGGGGTCGATGTATGATGCCATATTCATGATATTCAACACCCTACCGCTCCCGGCATTGGCTTTGATTCTGCTCGTCATCACAATGATTGCATTCTACAGTACGACACTCGACGGCATCACCTACGTGACCTCATCATACAGCTACAAGCAAATAGACCCTGACGAAGAACCGGCAAAAGGCATCCGAGGATTCTGGAGCATAATGCTGATACTTCTGCCTATCGGTCTTCTATTCGCCGAAAATTCCTTATATGGATTGCAGGGCGTGACCATAATAGCCGCTTTCCCAGTAGGACTACTGTTGATAATGATTGTGTGGAGCTTCTTCAAAGACTGTAACAAATGGCTCAAGACTAATCATTAAAACAAAAGAAATATGTTAAATTTCACAGTCGGACCTGTAATGTCAAACGAGGAGGTGCTCGCCATAGGTGGTGAGCAAGTTCCTTATTTCAGAACTCAGGAGTTTTCTAATATAATGCTGGAGAATGAGGCGTTGATGAAAGAATTTCTCAATGCTTCGCAAGAGGCAAAGGCAGTTTTTATCACCGGCTCAGGCACGGCTTCCATGGAGGCTGTTGTCATGAATGTTTTCACATCTGATGACAAGCTGCTTGTGATTGATGGTGGCTCTTTTGGACACCGATTCACCCAAATTTGTGATATACACAAGATTCTTTACACGGCTATCAAACTGCAGCAAGGACATACCGTTACAGCAGAAATGCTTCAAGAGTATGAAGGGAAAGGATATACCGGCTTGCTTGTGAACATACATGAGACTTCAACCGGGGTTCATTACGATTCTCAGATGCTTGGGGATTTCTGCAAGAGAAACAACATGCTGTTCGTAATTGATGCGATTAGTTCATTCCTTGCCGACATGCTTGATATGCAGGCGGTGAATGCAGATGTCATAATCACCGGCTCGCAGAAAGTACTTGCATGCGCTCCCGGAATTTCAATCATCGTTCTCGGAGAAAAGGCATTGAAGCGAGTTCATGAAAACGAGACCATAACCATGTACCTTGACCTGAAAGACGCATTGAAAAATGCGGAACGCGGTCAGACTCCATTCACGCCCGCTGTCGGTATCCTAAGACAAATCAATGCCCGTCTACGCCAGATAAAGAGAGACGGCGGTGCTGCATCAGAAATAGCAAAAATCAAAGCCCAGGCCGAAGACTTCAGGAGCAAGATAAAAGACCTGCCATTTGAAATTGTCTCGGAATCAATGTCAAATGCGTTGACTCCTCTACATCCGACAACCGCTTCTGCATACGACATATTCCTTGAACTCAAAGACAACTATGGAATATGGATTTGTCCAAATGGCGGAGATATGAAAGAAACCATATTCCGTGTTGGGCATTTTGGAGCGCAGACTACAGAAGATAACGACACACTTATTACTGCGTTCAAAGACCTTCAGGCTAAAGGAATCATATAATGACAAAGGTCATAACATACGGTACATACGATTTCCTTCATGAGGGACATATCCGGCTACTGGAGCGAGCCAAAGCACTCGGTAATTACCTCATAGTAGGTGTTACCGCTGACGGCTTTGACATGGCACGTGGCAAGATTAATGTCGGGCAGTCGCTGATGGAGCGTGTGGAGGCAGTGCGTCGCACCGGGCTTGCCGACAAGATAATTATAGAAGAGTATGAGGGTCAGAAGATTGATGACATACGTCGGTATGAAGTCGACATCTTTACTGTCGGTTCAGACTGGGTAGGGAAATTCGATTACCTCAACGATTACTGCAAAGTCGTTTATCTTGAAAGGACACAGGGTGTCTCCTCCACTCAGATAAGAAGCCATAACCGCGAAATACGCATCGGAATCGTCGGAGAGACAAACATCGTGAACAAATTCAAGAATGAATGTCGTTTCGTGAACGGTGTGGCTATCTCCGGCATCTATGCTGCCACTGATGAATTTCTTGACACCGAATTAAAGGCAATGGTTTTGGAGACTCCCACCCTTGATGACTTGCTTGCCAAGAGCGATGCAGTGTATGTCGCCTCGATACCGTCGGAACACTATTCACAAGTCAGAAAGGCTCTTTCAGCTGGTGTGCATGTGATATGCGAATCCCCGATAGCCTTAAATGTTGAGGAATATGAGGAACTGGAAAGAATAGCGGAAGAAAAGTCCCTTGTCTTGATGGACGGCATAAAGACCGCCTATTCCCTTGCATACAACCGTATGATGCTTCTGATAAAAGGAGGAATCATAGGTGATGTGCTTTCGGTAGACACCACCTGCACAAGCCTTATTGACATGTCAAAGGAGTTGTCACCATACCAATGGAACAGTATCTGCTGGTGGGGACCGACAGCGATGCTTCCTGTGTTCCAGATATTCGGTACCGACTGCAAGAATATCCTACGCTATTCAAAGACATTGCCAGAACATTCCGACTTTGACCTCTTCACAAAGTTATCATTCGTTTTTAACGGAGGTGTCGCCTCGATAAAAGTTGGACAAGGCGTGAAATCAGAGGGTGAGATGGTAATCTCCGGCACCAAAGGCTACATCTACGTTCCAGCACCGTGGTGGAAAACCGACTACTTTGAAGTACGATACGAAAATCCAGCCGACAACCGACGTTACTTCTACCAGCTCGAAGGAGAAGGAATCCGCTACGAAATCCTCTCCTTCCTCCACTTGATTCAAGGGCAACAGTCGTACAACCAAATCCCAGCTGCCATATCCGAGACCATCGTCTCAATTATCGAGAATCGAAAATAGACCTGAGTAATTATGACAAACAAAGACATTGATAAGGGCATTGAATTTGTAAGGCAGCAGGTAAAAAAACTTGGTGTAATACCTGGAAATATATTCATGAAAGCGAATGCTTTTGTGGAGTCGTTGTCAAAATATGCCACGTGGAGCAATAAGGAATCAAATCTCTTTGCCAATATATTGGTAATCAACAATATTCTTTCATGTGAAGGGATGTTTCTGAGATTCACGCAGACCGGATATAGTTTCATCAATGAAAAGCAAACTACATTAAAAATTGATTTAATCGCCGTATTACCCCTTAACAATCAAAAGCCTGATATCGCATTTTATCTGATTTGGGATGTAATAGGCAATGACAAAGGCGAAAACCCTTTTTATGTTGACGGCAAGGATTATTATAATGCTATTAAACGATTTGTCAATGGCCTACCGCCTACATATTCACAATACATGAACCAACTTCACGAAAATGGAGATAGTAAGTCTCGATGTGATTGGGGAAAGACTTTGTTCTGCAAAATATCACCCGATGAGATATCATCATTTCTTAATTCTCTGTCTGAAGTAATTAATGCTAAAATCAGTCCAGCAAATGATGAAGCAGAAGAACTGATTGAAATGGAAGACACTACATTCGAAACACCTATTAATGAACCGATGGATAATAATAACCGACAACCGAAAATTTTTATATCCCATAATACAGATGACAGAGATTATGCAAAAGCCCTTGTGCAATTGCTGACTAATTTGGGAGTGAATGAAGAAATTGACGTTTTTTGTAGTTCACTTCCTGGATGTGGAGTAAAATTTGGTAAAAGTTTTATTAAAGCCATCCGTGAACAATATGAAAACCATGACTTGATTATGCTATTCATCCATTCTCCACGCTATTATCAAAGTCATGTTTCGCTTTGTGAAATGGGCGCAGCATGGATTATGAAGAACGAACACTTTTCTTTTCTTACTCATGACTGTGAATTCAAGATGCTCGATGCCGTAATCACACCTACTGAAATGGCATTTAGAGCCGGTCAAGACAATACTTACCCTCTTTTGAACGATTTCAAGGATTTTATAGAGTCCAAGTTCGGTCTGACTCCAAAGTCGATAAATCGATGGGATGATATCAAGTCAGACTTCATTAATGCTGTCTTGAAGAAATAGCCGAATGAATTTCTGAAACTTATCCAACTGTGCTTGGAAATTAACGTTTGACTTATGGCGATAAATCAGATAAAGGGAGGAATAGTCCTTAATTATGTTATTATTGGACTTAATATAGTATTGGGGTTGTTATATACCCCTTACATGCTCCGTATGCTTGGACAAAATGAGTATGGACTATATTCTCTCGTCGCTTCAATTATTGCGTATCTTACGCTTCTTGATTTCGGTTTTGGTAATGCAATTGTTCGTTATACGGCTAAGCTAATATCGGAAGGTAAACAAAAAGAACAATGGGAATTGAACGGTATGTTCATTGTGATATATTCCCTAATAGGATTGTTGGCGGTTGGGGTTGGTATAATTTTGTATAATAATGTGGAGTGGTTATTTGATGCAAAGATGACACAAGATGATATTGCTCAGGCAAAAATAATGATTGTGTTATTGATAATCAATTTAGCACTTACATTTCCACTCAGTGTTTATGGTTCAATAATCGTTGCTTATCAAGACTTTATATTTCAAAAAATACTCACTTTATGTCGATTGCTTTTTACAGCTTTGACAATTGTTATTCTTCTTTATTTGGGGTATAAGGCAATTGCAATGGTTGTTGTTCAGACTATTTTCAATCTAGGCATTCTCTTTATCAACTGCATCTACTGCTTTAAAAAGCTACACATTAAAGTTTGGTTTTCAAATTTAAAATTTACAATTCTAAAAGAAATTGCCCACTATTCTTTTTGGGTTTTCCTTAGTCAGATAATTGACAGAGTATATTGGGGAAGCGGTCAATTCGTATTGGGCTCGTTAATAGGGACAACCGCTGTTGCGATATTCTCAGTTGCGATATTACTTCAGCAGATGTATATGACCTTTTCAAGCTCCATATCAAGCGTATTGCTTCCAAAAATTACGGCAATGGCTAATGACAGTGGGAACGAAGTCGCGATTTCCAATCTATTCATACGTACTGGGAGAATTCAAGCAGTTGTCATGGCTCTCATACTATTTGGTTTTTATATTTTTGGCTCATCATTTATAAAATTATGGGCAGGGAATGGATATACTGAAGTCTATCCTATAACTCTATTGTTCTTTACTGCGTTGTTTATTCCTACAATCCAAACGACGGGGTACACTATACTTCAGGCTCGGAACCAAATGAAATTCAGATCTATCGTTTATTTATTCATTTCCATATGTAGCCTTATATTACAGGTAGTATTCACAAAAATCTTTGGAATTATGGGCTGTGCCTATGCTATTGGAGGTGCGCTTATCCTTGGTCAGGGGCTAGTTATGAATATATATTACTATAAAAAACAAAAGATTGACATTCCCCTGTTTTGGAAAGAAACTATAAAGATAATGATAGCTCCGATAGTATTGACATTATTGGCAAAAATGATAATTCCTGAATCAAAATTATTATGTAATTGGGGTTCTCTGTTGGTTGCCATATTGCTTTTCACAACCGCCTATGGTATAATTGTTTATCTATGCTCTTTAAACCAATATGAAAAGCAACTATTTAAGTCAACTATTTTAGTAATAAAACGTATACGCAAATGAAAATTGTCTACATGACATATGGGATTCATTATTCCGGTGGCATGGAAAGAGTGTTGTCAGTGAAAGCTAATTATTTTGCTGAAGTACTGGAATATGAAGTGTATATTGTCATAACGGATGGCAAAGGGAGGTCGCCTTTTTTCAAATTCTCTGACAAGATACAAATAATTGACCTTGGGATAAATTATCGCGACCTTGTGGGCATGAATCCTCTTAAGAAATGTATTCCATATTTTCTTAAGAAATTAAGACATCAACGCAAACTAAGTAGATTGCTAAATGAAATCAAACCAGATATAAGCATATCGATGTTCCAATATGAAGCCTCAGTCCTGCATAAAATAAAGGATGGAAGCAAAAAGATTATTGAGAGCCATTTTTGTCGTGCAGTAGATTTGTTAAGAAACAAAGAGAAACACGGCATTTCAAAATACATAGCCAAGTATTTATTCAAAAAAAATTCTAAAATAGCTTCGAGATATGACTGTCTTGTGACTTTAACAGAAGACGATTTACGACTATATGATGATGTAAAAAGTGTACGGTGTATCCCTAACCCACTGACTATCACCCCCCCCACATACGTTTTACGCAACTCGCCTGCTTCAACAGAATCTGCGCATGACTGCGTAGAGGCTGATTTTCCAAGAGACAGGAAAAATACAAATATACTTTTAGCAATTGGCCGAATTAGTTATCAAAAAGGATTTGACAATTTGGTTAAAATATGGGCAGATATTGAGAAAGAGTTTCCTAATTGGGAATTGCATATATATGGTTCTCATGAGGACAGGCCTTATTATGAATACATTCAAAGTATGATTCAAGAGAGTAAACTCAATCGAATATTTATATTTAATCCGACAGACAACATAGAGAAGGTCTACGAGAAAAGTGATTTATTAGCAGTCACATCCAACTACGAAGGCTTTAACCTGTCGATTATAGAGGGTATGAGTTACGGATTGCCCGTAGTCTCATTTGATTGTCCCTGTGGTCCTGGAGAAATCCTTCGTGGGCATGATTGTGGCGTTTTGATAGCCCCTGGTGACAATAGAGCCTTTGCCAACGCACTTCGTGGATTTATGAGCAATTCAGAATTACGTAAGAGATATAGCGATAAGGCTTATGTTAGAGCAAAAGACTTTTCCATTGATAATATAATGGGAAAATGGATAACACTTTTCCGCGAGTTATGAATTCTTCTATTCCTCTATCCCATAGCATCGCTCATGAGCGTATGAATACAAAGTATAACATCTACGAGATTTCTTATATCATATTATTTCTATTCTTATTTCCACAATCCATATTAAGTCAGGTGATTGATGGATTTGAATATGGAGATGAGGTTTTCGGGATAATAGGATTGGTTACGTTTATCAATCATTACACTCGAAAAAGAATTTTGGAAAAGTATCCTAAAGTCATGAAAATGTTTTATCTAGCATTTTCTGTAGCTATTATAGGATGGATAGGGACATTTTTACACGGAATACAGAAAAATTTCATTGTGAATCTCACTGATTGTTTCACGATTCTTAAATTTTATTTCATATTTTATTTAAGTCTCTATCTCCTTAACAAATCAAAAATTAACAATATTATAAATCCCATATTCAAAATCACTAAATTATACATAATTTTCGGTTCCATTTTCTTTATTATCAGTCAGGGTGTTGATATAGGAATGACTCCAGAGGTGAGGTTTGGCATACGCACATTCAAATTCATTAATTCAAATGTAGGTGACTATTCATCAATTCTAATCATTTCCTTGGTAATTTTCCATATTGTATCATATTACAAGCGGAAACCGCTGAGGATATTGAAAGGGCTGACCATTATTCTTATTATATTTACATTTCGTGGTAAAGCCTTAGGATTTATGGCGACGTATTTGATGGCCGTTTTTTTGATAGACCATTTTCATAAAATATCAAAAAAAGCACTGATAATTATAGCGATTTTGGGAATTTGTGGAGGATACTTTCAAATACGTTATTATTTTCTTGATAATGTAACTCCTCGTGCTCTTTTCCTTGCTAATGGCATAGAGACTGCAAATCAATACTTTCCAACAGGAGCCGGTTTTTCAACCTATGGGTCCAATATGGCGAAAGTTCATTACTCTCCACTTTACAGACAATATGGATTTAGTAAAATTTGGGGTATGAACGAAGACGAGCAGCAGTTTCTGAACGACAATTTTTGGCCAATGATAATGGGACAATATGGCTGGATTGGGATGTTGCTATATATAGCTATATTGGTGTTAATGTTTAAAATAGTAAATAAGCAACTGTATAATAAACAACTCAAGATTGCGGGATTTTCAATTTTCTTTTTGCTGCTATATTCATCAGTCGGTGGCCCTATCTTTGTACACTACATAGGATGTGCATCTATTATAATATTCTCGTTAATCTTGAAAGTTAATGGAGATATTCCACATATCATAAATGAAAAACGATGTATAAAATCGGTATAATAAGCATTTATTTCGGAGCATTACCTAATTATTTTAATTTATGGCTCGATTCGTGTAGACGCAATCCTTGTTTTGATTTCATTTTTATTTCGGACCAGACCATTACCGATATACCGGATAATGTAAGATTGATTAAATGTTCACTTGACAAGGTGCGCGAAAAATTTGAAAACCATCTTGGCAAGCCAGTAGCACTTGACAAGCCATATAAACTATGTGATTACAGACCTCTATACGGTGCTGTTTTTCAGGATATTATATATGATTATGATTTTTGGGGCCATTGCGATATTGATTTGATTTGGGGTGACTTGAAAAAATTTATCAGTGGTGAGATTCTTGAAAAACATGACAAGATATTTCCGCTTGGACATTTGTCTTTGTATCGGAACTCGTTTGAAATCAATAACGCATACAAACTTGCAGGAAGCCAAAGAGGAGATTACAATCGTGTGATATCAACGAACAAATCCTGCATTTTTGATGAGAGATATGGTATCAATAAGATTTTTGAAGCCAATAATCTGCCACTATATAATCGTGAGACCGCAGCAGACATTGGTTTTAGAAACCAACGTATGATAATAGCCGGCAATCAAAACAAAAATTATGATTTTCAACTTTTCACCTATGAAAAGGGACATTGCTACCGCTATTACATAGTAGAAGACGGTGTGGCTCGCGATGAATTTTCTTACATTCATCTACAGAAACGGCCATATAGAGAAACTGTATTCACCGATAGATTTATAGTAGCACAAAACGACTTTATTCCATTTAAAGGTGATATAACGTCCGAGATGATAAAAAAACACAATCCATTTAGAGGTCACACCTATGAATGGTTTGAATACCACTATCGAGATTTATCTTTCAGAATTAACAGAAGAATCAAACAACTATTTATAAAATAATATGCCACAAATAGATAAGCCTAATTATCTGTGTGTAGGTTGTGGGGCATGTGCTTATTCTTGTCCAAAACAATGCATAACATACGTTGATAATCCGTTAGGACAATATGTTCCATCTGTTGACTACGATAAGTGTATTGAGTGTAAATTATGCGAAAAAAGGTGCCCTATTTATTCAGCTAGTATACCACAAAAGCATGATGGCATTCAGTACAATCCAATAACCGGAGAATACATTTCATGTTATAAAGGGTATGATGAAAAATTCAGACCTACAAGTGCATCAGGCGGTTTTCTCACAGCCGTTTTATATAATCTTCTTGATACTAAAAGCGTAGACAATGTAGTTTGTGTCATAAATAATCATACAGAAAGTTCATTCTATCAATATGATATAGTCTCAGAAAAGGATGATTTGCTGAAGAATTCTCGATCCGCATATTATCCTATGGAAATATCCAGCGTGCTGCGCTATATTCGAGATAATGAAGGTAAGTATGCCATCGTGGTATTGCCATGTCAGGCAAAAGCCATTAGAGAGATACAAAGAACTGATTATATACTGCGTGAGCGTATCATGTTTTTGCTCGGACTTGTGTGCGGAGGAATGCCTGGCAAAGATATGGTTGAATACATTGCATTGGACAATGGATTAAATGTCAAAGATGTGCAAAGTATATCCTTTAGGGAGAAGAGCATTGCCGATTTAAATCGGCAATGCTCTGTAACACTGCGTGTTACAGAGTATTATTCCGTAAGGAGTCGATTCCCTGACGAAGCCTTTGGATTTTCATATCTTAACAAGCTTTTCCATTATCGAGCCTGCAATATTTGCGATGACATATATGCTGAATTTGCTGATGCTGTATTTATGGATGCATGGTTACCGGAACACCGTGATGATAAATTAGGAACATCAATCTGCATAATACGCAATAAAACCCTCGATGATATTTTGACATCGTATTTTGCCAACAACACTCACTGTGAACCAGTAAATATCTCTATCGCCATAGAAGCACAAAATTGCGTTGGACTGATTCAACGTAAGAAAAAACAGTCCTACTTCAAGCGCAGCTTTTATCATCGATTAGGTTACGTTACACCAGAGGCTAAGGACATCGCATTAAGCATTGCAGAAAAAATAAAGTTCTTTATTCGTGCAACCCAAGAATTACTTATTCAAAATAAATCCTCGAAACTATGGATTAAATTTAAGCAAGGGGCTATTTCATTCAATAAATATAAGGGTGAAATGAAACGGTTTATCAAACTTGTTAAAAAAATATAAGAATGAAAATTGGAATCTTCACGATTTTTGACGCTTACAATTATGGCAGTTTCCTGCAAGCATTTGCTATGCAGTCCTTTCTAACTGACAGAGGTCATCAAGTATACATGATAGATGTAAGGGATAGTCTGAAATCTGTTTTTGCCCAAAAATATTTTGCAAAAAGTATCTCTCGCTCAATTTTGAAGCTAAAACGTTGGTATGCTTATCATAATGATTGGAGACTCCTCAATATAGTATCATTAAACGATTATCCTGAGCTTGACCTTGCCGTGATAGGCAGTGATGAAGTTTGGAATATTGAAAATCCATCATTTACTCACGCTTCTCAATATTATGGCATAGATATTAAGGCAAGGAATATAATCGCTTATGCTCCGAGTCTTGGCTATTCGACAGATAATAGTTATGACGTCTATCCTCATTTGCGAAATGGGATTGTAAGCAATATCTCATGGATAGGAGCACGCGATGAGTTCACCCGCAAGTTTGCCGAAGAAATTGGCCATAGTAGTATAAACATGGTGTGTGACCCAACACTTCTTTTGAGTGGCGAATGGCAAAAATATGAACAAGAGGTTCAAATAAATGAGCCATTCGTGATTTACTACAGCTATCAAGAGGATACGCCATTCAAAAAATATATCCAATGTTTTGCCAAAGAGTATAATCTCAGAGTTGTGTCAGTTGGATTTAATTACAAGTGGTGCGACAATCAGGCTATTGTATCTCCCACTCAATTCCTTTCATTAGTGCGTCGGTCTTCATGCATAATAACAAGTACCTTTCATGGCACAGTGTTTTCCACTCTCTATAATAAGCCATTTGTTCAAGTACATCCGGCAAGAAAAGCGGTAGATTATTTGACCCAGTTAGGTATGAATCGAACAACCAATATAGAGGAGGGATATGATAATTTCAAAAATAAATTATTGCATCCAATCGATTATAACGCAATAAATAATGAAATAAAGAAATGGAGGGACTATTCTTCATCTCTTATAATTTCTAAAACTGGGATATAATGAATTGGACTAAATACTTAAAAAATGCCGGAGGCATCAACCTGATTAAACAATATTTGAGAACAGGAACCCTATTTACAGCCATAAACCAGTTTGTTGTTCTGGGTCGAGACCGCAAAGCTCTTGAATTATTAAGGCTCGGTGTTGAACACAAACTATATTACAGATTACGCAAAAAATACTATAAAAGAGCAACTGATTTTAAGAAAACTATTGACGGAGTATGTAGGAAATCAGATTCTTCTCCTGTAAAAAAGATATGGATTTGCTGGTGGCAAGGAATTGACAATGCACCTTCTCTTGTAAGGAAGTGCTATGATTCATTCAAATCCCATTTGCCTAATTGGGAGATAATTGTTATAACCAAGGAGAATTATTCTCTATATGTGGCATTCCCCGATTACATAACTCAAAAATGGGAGTCCGGAATAATAAGCAATACGCATATGTCTGACTTATTACGTACTGAACTTATCATTAGACATGGCGGCATGTGGGTCGATTCTACGATTTTATGCACATCGAACAATATCCCAATCAGCATCATAAATAGCAATCTATTTTTTTATCAGAGCCTAAAACCAGGTGCAGATGGACATACTGTACTGTGTTCTAACTGGTTAATATATGGGAAACCAGGCAGTCAAATATTACTTCTGACACGAGAGCTGTTGTACAATTACTGGAGGACAAAAAATAAGATTGACGATTATTTTATCTTTCATTATTTCCTAACAATGGCTTGCAAGTTCTATCCAGATGAGTATGCCAAGATTCCACAATTTGATAATGCAACGCCTCATATCCTTTTGCTTAATCTGTTTAAGAAATTCGATAAGAATTATTGGTCTGACCTTTGCAGAACGACATGCTTTCACAAGTTAAGTTACAAACTTGACAGTGAGTTGGTGAAGAACAGCCAAGATACATATTATAATTTTATAATGAGTGACAAAAACAATGAAATTCCCTAAAGAGAAATCTCTCTCAATGAATGAAATCCAACAGATTTCATTCAACATACTATGTGTTATCAAAAAAATTTGTAATCAGGAGGGTCTGAACTATGGATTGGCTTTTGGCACTCTTCTCGGTGCCGTCCGACACAAAGGCTACATACCATGGGATGATGACGTGGATATCATAATGCCTCGTCCTGATTTTGAAAAACTAATGAAGTATTTCGAAAATCATCGCGAGGAATTATTACCATACGAACCATGGAACCGTAGCAAACATCCGTCTTATCCATATACCATGACACGCATCATAGATAATCGATATATTCTTGATGTTGATAATGAGGAACCATGTGGCATGGGGATTTTTGTTGACATTTATGTCCTTGACGGAGCCGGCAACTCAATTGAGGAAGCAAGAAATCTATTAAACAAAACAAAGAAGTATCCTTCCGGAATATTTTTGTCTACTCGAAAAAAATTAAAAAATGGAGGGACTAAAGGATTCATAAAGAATCTAATAAAACCGTTATATTTCGCTTATGTAAAAATGATGGGACGGGAGTACTTCGTAAAAAAGTTATATAGGATAATATCTCAATATGACTATGATAAGTGTTCTCATCTTGCTTGCCTTGAATGGGATAATACTACAGCAAGTGCCACGGCTAAAGTCGATATCGAAAATCCGGTGGAAGTAGAATTTAACGGAGAAAAATTCAAAGCTGCTGCCAATATCGATTTTTATCTTACTCATGCATATGGAGACTATATGACTCCACCTCCTGAAAAAGATAGAGTCTATCATCATCTATACAAGTCATATAGAAAATCTGATTGCATATGAAAGTAGCTATAGTCGGGACGCAGGGCGTTCCGGCAAATTATGGCGGATTCGAGAGCTTGGTCGAGAATCTGCTTGGAGTCCATTGCCCGAAAAATGTGGAATACACAGTGTTTTGTTCCAGTAAGGATATGCCGGACACTCGTGGAGAATATAAAGGTGCGGTATTGAAATATGTCGGACTACATGCCAATGGAGCACAGTCGATTCCTTACGACATTGCCTCAATGTGTAAAGCCATCAGCGGATATGACGTAATCCTAATACTGGGTGTTTCCGGTTGCCTGTTTATGCCTATTCTCAGACGTTTAAGCCGGAGCAAGATTATTGTGAATATTGACGGGCTTGAACATCGTCGCGCCAAGTGGGGAAAATTAGCCAAATGGGTGCTCCGTACATCAGAAGCCATGGCTGTAAGGTATGCTGATATTATTGTCGCCGACAACAAAGGTATTCAGGACTATGTCACCGAGACATACGGTAAACCATCGGAACTGATTGCATACGGTGGGGACCATGTGAAACGAGAGCTTTCCGAAGAATTTGTCAATGGCACATTGAACACATATGGGGTGCGCAAAAGAGAATATGCCATCACTGTTTGCCGTATCGAACCTGAAAATAATAGTCATGTTATCCTTGAGGCGTTCTCCAAGATAGACAGGTCTCTGATTTTTATCGGGAACTGGAATCATAGCGAGTATTCGCGTCAGCTAAAGGATAGGTATAGCAGATTCTCTAATATAAAAATTCTTGATGCTATTTATGACCTCGACATCCTTTATGCTCTCCGCTCCAATGCCGGAATTTATATGCATGGACATAGCGCGGGGGGGACAAATCCCTCGCTTGTCGAGGCAATGTTCTTCGGCGTACCGATTATTGCGTGTGATGTGGTATACAATCGCGAGACAACTGAGAATAAAGCATATTATTTCAAATCGACAGATGACATTCTCCGTCATTTGAACTCAGAAAATCTCGTGGGTGAGACGATGGTCGAGATAGCTAATCGACGATATACCTGGGAGCATATATCAGAACAATATTGTAATCTTTACTAAATAATAATTATGAAAGGTATCGTCCTTGCCGGTGGGTCCGGAACTCGTTTGTATCCGATTACCAAGGGGGTCTCGAAGCAGATGCTCCCTATCTATGACAAGCCGATGGTTTATTACCCGATTTCGACGCTGATGCTGGCGGGAATTCGTGATATTCTGATTATCTCTACCCCTACAGATTTGCCTGGTTTCAAGCGTCTGCTTGGCGATGGGTCGGACTATGGCGTCAGGTTCACTTACGCCGAGCAGCCCTCGCCCGACGGACTGGCTCAGGCGTTTATAATCGGTCGGGAGTTTATCGGCGACGATTCGGCTTGTCTGGTGCTCGGCGACAATATTTTCCATGGCGCAGGCTTTTCGGAGGTGCTCAAGAAGGCTGTCGATGCGGCTGAAAATGAGTCGAAAGCCACTGTCTTCGGCTATTGGGTGAATGACCCCGAGCGCTACGGAGTGGCTGAGTTTGACAAGGAGGGAAATTGCCTCTCTATCGAGGAGAAGCCCGAGCATCCGAAGTCAAATTATGCCGTTGTCGGTCTCTATTTCTATCCCAACAAGGTGGTAGATGTGGCCGCACATATCAAGCCATCGGCTCGTGGTGAACTAGAAATAACCACTGTTAATCAAGAATTTCTCAAAGGCGGCGAGTTGAAGGTGCAGACGCTCCCGCGCGGCTTTGCGTGGCTCGACACGGGCACTCACGACTCCCTTGCCGAGGCTTCAATCTATGTCGAGGTGCTCGAAAAGCGCCAAGGTTTGAAAATCGCTTGCCTTGAGGGCATTGCCTACCGCCAAGGCTGGATTTCAAAGGAGAAAATGATTGGGTTGGCTCAGCCGATGCTCAAAAACCAATATGGTCAATACCTGCTCAAAGTGGTGGAGGAAGTGGAACGCACCGGCGAAAAAAATCTCGACTGATTCCCTCTCCAATTATGAATTATGCATTATGAATTATGAATTGTATTAAGACTGATATTGAGGGGGTTGTCATCATTGAACCCCACGTGTTCAAGGATGCTCGCGGGTATTTTTTCGAGAGCTATTCAAAGCGCGAATTTGATGAGAAAGTGCGCCCTGTGGATTTCGTGCAAGACAATGAGTCGTGCTCCACAAAGGGTGTGATGCGCGGACTGCATTTCCAGCGTCCACCGTTCTCGCAGTCGAAGCTTGTTCGTTGCGTAAAGGGTGCAGTACTCGACGTAGCTGTTGACATCCGCAAGGGTTCACCAACCTACGGAAAGCATGTGGCTGTAGAACTAACCGAGGATAATCATCGTCAGTTCTTTATTCCGAAAGGTTTTGCACATGGTTTTGCCGTGCTGAGCGATGTGGCTGTGTTCCAATACAAATGTGATGAGTTTTATCATCCGGAAGCCGACGGTGGCATCTCCATTCTTGATGATTCGCTCGGCATTGACTGGTGTATCGACTACATGGAGGCAATATTGTCGGAGAAGGACACGAAGCATCCAATGCTCAAAGACTTCGATTCACCTTTTGACATCAATATAGACCTCTATAAAAAATGAATATACTAGTGACAGGAGCGAATGGTCAACTCGGAAACGAGATGCGAATAGTCTCCAAAGATTCTAAAGATAATTATATCTTCACCGATGTAGCAGAACTCGACATCACTGATGCCAAGGCTGTCAACAAAATGGTGAAGGATAACGACGTGAATATAATCGTCAACTGCGCGGCTTACACCAATGTTGACAAGGCTGAAACGGACAAGGAATTTGCAGAACTGCTCAACGCCACCGCTGTCCGCAATCTTGCCGATGCGGTGAAAGCCAATGACGGTGTGCTGATACACGTCTCTACTGATTACGTGTTCGGTGGTTCAAAAGAAAACACCCCACGCACAGAAGATGAACCGACCAATCCGACCGGTGTTTATGGTCTCACAAAACTCCATGGTGAACAACATATTGCCGAATCAGGCGCGAAAGCAATAATCTTGCGCACGGCATGGCTCTATTCAGAGTTTGGCAAAAACTTCGTCAAGACGATGCTTAATCTTACTGCTACAAAGCCAGAGCTGAAAGTGGTGTTCGACCAATGCGGCACTCCGACATATGCCCTCGACCTTGCCGATGCAATTTTCGATATCATCGAAAACCGCAAGTATGAAGGTAACGGAGGCATCTATAATTTTTCCAACGAGGGTGTATGCTCATGGTACGATTTCACCAAGATGATAGCAGAATACTCCGGCAACGCAGACTGCAATATACAACCTTGTCATAGCGATGAGTTTCCATCGCCCGTTATGCGCCCCTCCTACAGCGTCCTCGACAAAACCAAATACAAAAACATATTCGGCAAGAACGTCCCCTATTGGACAGACTCATTGAAAAAATGCCTTAAAAACCTGAAAGAAAATGAAGCGTAATATTCTTATAACAGGCGGAGCCGGATTTATCGGAAGCCATGTTGTCCGCCTGTTTGTCAACAAATATCCTGACTATCATATTGTCAACCTCGATAAACTGACTTACGCCGGTAACCTTGCCAACCTCAAAGACATTGAGGACAAGCCCAACTATACCTTCGTGAAGGCTGACATCGCTGACCTCGACGAAATGCGCCGCATCATCCAGAAATACGAGATTGACGGCATTATACATCTTGCCGCCGAGAGCCACGTGGACCGCTCCATCAAGGACCCGTTCACTTTTGCCCGCACTAACGTGATGGGCACACTCGCGCTGCTTCAGGCTGCAAAGGAGTATTGGGACACACTGCCAGAGAAGTATGAGGGCAAGCGATTCTATCACATTTCCACCGACGAAGTGTATGGCGCACTCGAGTTGACCCATCCAGAAGGTGTTCCCGCACCGTTCACCACCAACGCCTCCTCGGAGGACGATATGGCCTATGGCACAGAGTTTTTCCTCGAGACCACAAAATATAATCCCCACTCGCCCTACTCAGCCTCAAAAGCATCGAGCGACCACTTTGTCCGCGCCTACCACGACACCTACGGCATGCCCACCATCGTGACCAACTGCTCCAACAACTATGGTCCCTACCAGTTTCCCGAAAAACTCATTCCCCTCTTTATCAACAATATCCGCCACGAGAAACCACTCCCAGTCTACGGAAAAGGCGAGAATGTGCGTGACTGGCTCTTCGTCGAAGACCACGCCCGCGCCATCGACCTCATCTTCCACAAAGGCAAAATCGCTGACACATATAATATTGGTGGCTTTAACGAGTGGAAAAACATAGACCTCATCAAGGTAATCATCAAGACCGTTGACCGTCTTCTCGGCAATCCTGATGGACAGTCGGAAAGCCTCATTACATACGTCACCGACCGTCTGGGCCACGACATGCGCTACGCCATCGACTCCCGCAAGCTACAAAAAGAGCTCGGTTGGGAACCCTCTCTTCAGTTCGAAGAAGGCATCGAAAAGACCGTCCGTTGGTATCTCGACCACCAGGAGTGGATGGACAACATCACCTCCGGTGACTACGAGCGCTACTACGACTCTATGTACAAAAACCGATAATTACAACGCGATAGGACACTAAGCAAAAAAAGACTTCTTGCTGATGCATACGATTTTAGAGGTATTCAATGCATTCCTAAAATCAAAGAGATACTTGCACAAAACAGTTGCGAAGTATAATTCAAATTTTAAGATTTTATAGTGCACAATATAATATATTTGTATTGCACTAACAGATTGTCCTTCTGAGTAGTTTCGAAAAAGAGGGAAACATTGATGACAATTCGGCTTTACGATTATCAGCGTAAGATGAGGGACGCTGTTTTGGAGGCTCTTGAATCGCATAACGCTGTGATGTGCCAGATGCCAACCGGCACGGGGAAGACCCATGTGCTGGCATCGGTGGTCAGCAACTATGCCAATGGAAAATTGGTGTGGGTTGTGGTCCATCGTAAGGAGTTGATTGAGCAAATCACAACCACATGGGAAGCTTGCTATAGGGATAAGCGCAATGCACCCGATGTAAAGGTAATGTCAATCCAATGGCTGGCTCGGAATTGGGAGAAGGTCGCTAACGATGCCCCGTCGATGATTGTGATTGACGAGGCTCATCATGCTTTGGCCGAGACTTATCAGGAACTTTTTCGCCGTTATCCCGGAGCCAAAAAATTGGGAATGACTGCGACACCTTATCGAATGTCGGGCAAAGGATTTACCGACCTGTTTGAAATTCTGCTTCAATCAAAGAGCATACCAGATTTCATCACTGAGAATAGGCTGTCGCTATTTGATTACTACGCGGTGCCTCAGAATAGTAAAATACGAAGGCAGATAGCTCTACTCAAAAAACGCGGAGCCCATGGCGACTATCAGACCAAAGAACTTGACCTATCCCTAAACACTCCGCGGAATATCGAATATCTCTACAACTCTTTGATGCGTTATGCCAAAGGGCGCAAGGGGATTGTCTATGCTATCAACATCAACCATGCCCGTGCAATCGCTGATTTCTACGCCGCAAACGGTTTGAGGTGTTACGCCATCGACTGCAATACCCCCGAAAAGGAACGCCGGGAGATGGTTACGTCTTTCCGAAATGGCAACATTGACGTGATGGTAAATGTAGATATATTCTCAGAGGGCTTCGACTGCCCGGAGGTGGAGTTTATTCAACTTGCACGACCGACGCTGTCGTTGGCGGTATATCTTCAGCAGATAGGTCGCGGTCTGCGCAAGGCTAAGGGTAAGAAGTATTGCGTGATTCTTGACAATGTGGGTCTGAGCCGCACGTTTGGAACCCCTGTGCGCAAATGGAACTGGGACAAGATGTTCAAGGGCACAATGCGGAATGTGCGCATTGATAGTCTCGACCGGTCTGCGCTGCTGAAATATTATGGTTATCCAGGCAAGTTGGTCGACGAACCGATGGAAAGGATTATCAGCCATACCGACATGTCCGACGCCATCAGCAGGCAGAATATTCTCAAATACTATTCCGCAAGCAATCTCGTAGGCGTCGTACTCAAAGGGAAGGTTGTAGCCCGCAAACAAGTCACTGATGTGATTGCATATAAACATGACGCCGTGGTCGTGCGTCTTGCAGACAAGTCGGTCTGCCTTATATTTCCCACGGGCAAAGAATTGGAACTGCCGTCTGATAGTATTGACTTTGAAATTCAGTCTGACAAAATCATCAAGGTCACCACAATGCGTGGAACCATATATCATGATATGGTGACCACCCAAGATTTTGCCGAGCGACCGATTGTCAGAACATACGGTCCGATGGAGTTTCTTGACGAGGGTAGTAAGTTGTGGCGGCGTATGCCATATTATGCGATTGAATATTACAAAAACAGCGCGTATCCGCCCACATGGATGGGCTGGTACTTAAAGATATACAGCATTTGCCCGATTTCAGCGAAGGTCTATATCCCAAATTCTACATTGGGCGGCGGACGAGAATTGAGCTTTGAGCAGACTGCGCTGTTCCCCTACGATTTGCATGATTATTACATTGTGGAAGAGCTCACCGGAGGTAAAATAATCGTCGTGGACCTCAATTGCGACTATTATCTCGTCAAATCCGACAACTCTCGTAAATTTCTCTTTAAAGCAACCTCCTATTCGAGTTCCAAACAGGAGCTTGACCAATGGTTGAGCAAACTAAAATAAGATTGGAGTTAATCGTATCCTGACTTCGTCAATGCGTACCCTAGAATTCATCAGAAAATAGAGGTGTTATGTGTTGATGTCGTTTCATGAGTATAGTTTTGCTGATGGTGGTCCTATTTGCTGGCATGGTCAGTTGGATTGTCACTATGGTCTAATAATGGATTATTTTTTCAATCACATAGTTAAACAGGTTATTTGGCAAACGTTTCATGTATGTAGCTCGGCGGTCATAGTCATGGCGAAGATGGAATAATAGTGCGAGGTGTACAGTTACGGATGCAGCGTCGCCCTCAAACAGTTCAAAGTAGGCTGATTGTTCCGGTATACCGAGCTTCATTCGCTCCTCGCTGCTAACCCCATAATCAAATACGGTTTCGCATCCTTGTTGACGAGCTTCATTAAGTATGCTCATCTTCTCGCGCTTGCTTTCATCGTCGAACTTCACATACTTCATCATCATGTCGACGGTAGTGTGTCCTGTGACGGCGCGTATATCTTCAGGCGACATACCTTTTCGTAGACACATCGTCACAAATGTGCGCCGGGCAACGTGAGATGTAAGTAACTCATATTTTGGATGCACTTCTCTTGTCTTTTCCCTGCCGCTTTGTTTTTCAGTAATCCAATCGCCTGTCATGCCTGCCAACTTACCAACCTCTTTCAAGTGTGCGTTGTACTTCTGATTGGAGATTTGAGGGAAAACGCGAGGGTCTGCCTCATCGGGAGATTTTGGATATTTGGCGATGATACGCAAAGCCTCCGCAGCCAACGCAAACCGTTGACGATGGTTGGTTTTCTGAGCAGTGCAGTCGAGCATATCTCCATCTATATTCGACCAACGTAATCCTATTACATCCGAAAAACGCAGTCCTGTAAAACAGGAAAATAGAAATACATCTCTTGCTCGGTCAATAGCAGCGCGATGTGTGGGAAATGTCATAATCGCGGAAAGTTCGTCCTCGGTTAGGGCAAATAAATTGACTGTTGAATCAGACTTCGTTTCATCATGGAACCGTTGACGATACGAAACATAGGCATGATTCTTGTTGTAACCTTTGCGTGTAGCCCAATTCAAGAATGAACGAATATCCTTCATGGACTTAAAAACATAACTATTGCTTAAGCCCTTCCCTATAAGAAATAACTCAACCTTAGCGAGGAGTTCATCATTAATGTCCTCAAAATACAGACCTTGACGAAAGTCTGACAGATGGCGTAGCATTGTTTTATGCTTCATCAATGTTCCCTTTGTCCATTGTGCAGTGGAAGGCGTGCCGGTCAACTCCTTTTCTCTTTCATCAATTAGCAGCTGATATATCTGTGCAACTGTCAACCGAGTTCCTTTTTCCTCATCTAAAACCCTTTTCAATTCGCCTCTTACAGTAGTTGGCGTTACTTCATCCTCTTGTAATTCAAGATGTGAGAATGCATCATCCACAGCAGTGGCTATCTTCAGTAATCGCTGATTGATGTCAGAAGCCGAGACTCCTTCGGAATTGAAATTGTTTCGTTTGACACGTTGAGTCCTTTCATCCCATTTTGACGGAGCAATTTTGTATCCCGAATAATACCAAATACGCTTACCACCAAAAGTGATGTCTGCATTAATCGGTAATTCGGCAGCGTAGTTGCCGTCTTTATCTTTTCGCTTCTCAAGCCGGAAGCTGACACGGTGTTTGTACTTATCCATATTAGGAGAGATTTTAAGGTAAAGCACCTTTGTTTTACCCATACAAAATTACATACAAATTATGATTCAATCAAGGATATTCTAAAATATTTCGTTTTACCCATATGCAAAGAAAATACACTATATATTAGCACTTTATATTAAAATATAATTCCATAATAATTCCTTATTACACCATAATTTCTAATCCCTCCAGCTCCACTTGACGGGTCGGACAGATTCCGGCCAACAGAAGTCTAAACAAGACTAAACCGCAGAATATCAATGTATTCTGCGGTTTTTTAGTGCCTAAAAATGACGACTCAGGACCGTCATCGGACAGAAAAAAGACCGCTACGGACAGCCATTCGTTACCAACTCGTTACGGCACAAGCCGAAATTCCGGTGCATTTGTTAA
>OFFL01000829.1_pt1 | contig 29354 bp, 22 predicted proteins | sample 1521391 | NCBI WGS metagenome assembly OFFL01 (sample SAMEA3504082, study PRJEB24116) | mouse gut metagenome | biome: mouse gut; feature: mouse-associated habitat; material: faeces | place: Denmark | collected 2011
GGCCAGACCGGCAGCCACAGCGAGCATGATGCCGTTGCGGAATGGCACCACGGTCGAGCGCATGTTCTCGTCATCGTAATTTCCCTCCGGGATTGCATCCGCTCCGTCGAGCAGAGAGCTCTTGAAATGCTTGCCCATGAACGAGAGGTCTATCTCTATCCACTCTATTCCGAGCTGCTCGCAATTCCACCGGGCACATTCCGCCTCGCGGATGTTATGATTTGATCCGTATTGGAAAGTCACTGCTGCGGCTATGCTTCCTGCATAGTCCCACAGCATGGTAGTGGAGTCCATTCCTCCCGAGAGGACAAGGAGCGCGTCTTTTGCCATGATGCTTTTTGTGATAGTGTGGATTAAAAATCGTTGCGGAATGATGCGAGCAGACGTTGTGCCGCCAGTTCCTTATGCTCATCGTCGCCGTAGTTGGCGAAGGGATAAATGGCTATGCCGCCTCGTGGGGTGAAGAGTCCTGTCACCTCAATGTAGCGTGGATCCATGAGGGCTTTTAGATCCTTCATGATGATGTTGACACAATCCTCATGGAAGTCTCCGTGGTTGCGGAAGCTGAACAGATACAGCTTGAGGCTCTTGCTCTCCACCATCTTTTCACGCGGGATATACGAGATGATGATTTTCGCGAAATCCGGTTGTCCGGTCTTGGGGCAGAGCGATGTGAACTCCGGACATGTGAATGTGACGAGATATTCATTGTCAGGATGCTTGTTGACGAATGTCTCAAGCACATCTGGTGCATATTGTGTGGGGTAGTTCACATGGGTGTTCCCAAGGAGTGAAACCCCGGTCAGTTCTTCATCTGAACGCATAGCTAACAGTTATTTTTGTTTACAACTGCAAATTTAATGAAAAATCCCCAATAACCTCCCCCTTTTTACATGCAAAAGGGCAGCCTTTAAGGCCACCCTTTTGGATTAGTTATGTGATTACATGTCGTCAGCGGAGCCGCATGGCTTCGCGGCATGCGCAGGTCACGGTCTGCGATGTTATCAGAGACGAGCCTTGATGGCTTCAGTTTCTTTTTCGTAGCCGGGTTTGGCGAGGAGAGCGAACATGTTGCGCTTGTAAGCCTCGACACCTGGCTGGTTGAACGGATTAACACCGAGGATATAGCCGCTGATACCGCAAGCCTTCTCGAAGAAGTAGATAAGCTGGCCGAGATATTTCTCCTCGAGAGCAGGAATAGTGATGAGGATGTTGGGCACACCGCCGTCCACGTGGGCGAGACGGGTACCGAGTTCTGCCATCTTGTTCACTTCGTCCACATGCTTGCCGGCGATGTAGTTGAGACCGTCGAGGTTAGCTTCGTCAGAGGGGATGAGCTTTTCGTGCTTGCTTTCCTCCACGGAGATCACAGTCTCGAAGATGGTACGTTCGCCTTCCTGGATCCACTGGCCCATTGAGTGGAGGTCGGTTGAGTTGTCGACCGCTGCGGGGAAGATGCCGAGATTGTCCTTGCCTTCGCTTTCGCCGTAGAGCTGCTTCCACCATTCACCCAGATAGTGAAGTTTGGGGTTGTAGTTCACGAGGATTTCAATCTTCTTGCCGGCAGCGTAGAGCGCGTTGCGTGTGGCGGCATAGAGGAGCGACAGATTCTGTGCGTCGGGTGCATTGGTTTGTTTTTCCATTTCGGCTGCACCGTCGATAAGAGCACGGATGTCGAATCCGGCAACGGCGATGGGAAGGAGACCCACAGGAGTGAGCACAGAGAAGCGGCCACCTACATTGTCGGCGATGACAAATGTCTTGTAGCCTTCTTCTGTAGCCAGACGGCGGAGTGCGCCGCGCTGTGCGTCGGTGATGGCCACGATGCGCTTGCGGGCTTCATCTACGCCGAGCTGACGTTCAAGCTGCTCCTTGAGCAGACGGAAAGCGATGGCAGGTTCGGTGGTGGTACCGCTCTTTGAGATTACGATGATGCCGAAGCGTTTATCTTTAAGGTAGTCCTGAAGTTCATAGAGGTAGTCCTCGCCGATGTTCTGGCCGGCAAAAAGCACTTTGGGTTCACCCTGCACACCGGGACGGTAAGCTGCGAAGCTGTCGCTGAGGGCCTCTATCACAGCCTTTGCGCCGAGATAGCTGCCGCCGATACCGATGGCAACCACGGTGTCACATGACTCGCGGAGTGAGTCAGCTGTAGCGATGATGTCGTCAAGAAGAGCATCAGTGGTTTCAGTGGGGAGTTCTACCCAACCGAGGAAGTCGCTGCCGGCACCTGTACCGTTGAGCACCTTCTCAAGGGCCTCGGTGGCCTTGTTGTCAAGCTGATTGATCTCCTCCCGGCTCACTGTGCCGAGAACGTCCTTAATGTCAACATTAATTGTCTTCATGTTATATCTATTTTTTAGTTTTCGTAGGCTGAGTTTTTCAGTGGATTCTTGTTATTTAAGGGTTTGGGTGACGGTTGTCAGATGAACCATTTCCCGAGAGCTCTGATAGAGCGCTCGGCGTTGGCGTGACGGTAGAGGATGTCATAGACTGCGTCCAATATAGGCATCTCTATTCCATACTGTTTGTTGATCTCCTTTATGCACTTTGTGCCGTAGTATCCCTCGGCGGTCTGTTCCATCTCCATTCGTGCCGTCGACACGGAGTAGCCTTTGCCTATGATGGAGCCGAAATTGTGGTTGCGCGAGAAGCGCGAATAAGCCGTCACCAGCAGGTCGCCCAGATAGACTGAGTCGCAGATGCAACGTGGACGCGGGCACACCTCGTCGACAAACCGTTCCATCTCCCTGATGGCATTGCTCACCAGCATGGCCAGGAAGTTGTCGCCACCCTTCATGCCGTGGATTATACCCGCGGCTATGGAGTAGACATTCTTGAGCACTGCTGCATATTCTATACCCTCGACGTCGCTCGATGGGATGGTGCGAGTGTTGGGGGCCGCGAGTTTCTTGCCGAACTCCTCGGCGTTTGCCACATTGTGGCATCCCACCGTGAGGAAGCTGGGACGGTCAAGCGCCACCTCTTCCGCATGGCAGGGGCCGGCTACCACTATCACCTTTTCAGGGTCGACACCGAAGTGATGGACCATGAAGTCGGAGATTATCTCGTTGTCGCCGGGCACTATGCCTTTCACGGCCGAGACTATGCACTTGTCAGAGATATCGACGGTGATTTTGTTGATGTGGGTCTTGAAGTAGGGCGACGGCATCACCAGAAGCAGTGTGTCGGCCTGCGAGCACACATAGTTGATGTTGCTCGAAAATTCTATGCGCGAGACGTCAAACTGCACGTCCGTCAGATAAGCCGGATTGTGTCCGAGTCGTTTGAAGTCCTCAATGCGGTCATCGCGGCGCATATACCACAGTATTGAATCGCAATTGCGCAGGAGGAGTTTTGCGAGAGCTGTGGCCCAGCTTCCGCCTCCCATAACCGCTATTTTGTTGAAATTCATGGTCTATGCGAATGATGAGGTGAGAGATAAGGGTTACTGTTTTTTATCGTTAAGCCTCGGGTGTTGCTGCGGTGATCCACTGCTGCACCTCCTCGATGAGGGGATTCTTGAATCCGAGTTTAAACTTCTTGTTGATGCCACAGAGTTCCTGGTGGAGTTTCCCGGCAGCTTGTGTGGCAAGCATATCGATGGTGTAGACACCGGCCTTGTAGAGGGGAGCTACCCACTCAGCAGGAACACCAAGGGCAGTGAAGGCTTCTTCCTTGTCACGGCGCTGAGTCTTTTCGGGACGCATCTGCGGGAAGAAAAGCACCTCCTGGATGGTGGTCTGGCCTGTCATCAGCATCACCAGACGGTCCATGCCGATACCCATGCCTGATGTGGGGGGCATGCCGTATTCGAGGGCGCGGATGAAGTCCTGGTCGATGATCATGGCTTCGTCGTCACCCTTTTCGCCGAGTTTCATCTGCTCAACGAAACGTTCATACTGGTCGATCGGGTCGTTTAGCTCTGAGTAGGCGTTGGCAAGCTCCTTGCCGTTGACCATAAGTTCGAAGCGTTCGGTGAGCTCAGGGTTGTTGCGGTGGCGCTTTGTGAGGGGCGACATTTCGATGGGGTAGTCAATGATGAAGGTGGGCTGGATGTAAAGGCCTTCACACTTCTCGCCGAAAATCTCGTCGATGAGTTTGCCCTTGCCCATTGACTCGTCCACCTCTATGCCGAGGTTCTTGGCTGTGGCACGGAGTTCCTCCTCGTTCATGCCCGATATGTCAATGCCTGTATGCTCCTTTATGGCGTCGATCATGGTGACGCGTTTGTAGGGAGCCTTGAAGTCGATGATGTTGTCACCTACCTTCACTTTGGTGGTACCGTTGACATCGAGACAGATTTTTTCAAGCATCTTCTCGGTGAAGTCCATCATCCAGTTGTAGTCCTTGTAGGCAACATAAATCTCCATGCAGGTGAACTCGGGATTATGTGTGCGGTCCATGCCTTCGTTGCGGAAGTTTTTGGAGAATTCATACACACCTTCGAAGCCGCCTACAATAAGGCGCTTGAGATAGAGTTCGTCGGCGATACGGAGATACAGGGGGATGTCAAGCGCGTTGTGGTGGGTGATGAACGGACGCGCTGCCGCTCCGCCGGGAATCGATTGGAGTATGGGGGTTTCCACCTCCATGTAGCCGGCGTTGTTGAAGTATTCGCGCATCGAGGTATACACCTTGTTGCGCTTGATGAAGATTTCCTTCACTCCGTCGTTGACCACCAGGTCGACATAGCGGCGGCGGTAACGGAGCTCGGGATCGTCAAAAGCATCGTAGGTCACGCCGTCCTTCACCTTGACTATGGGGAGGGGACGCAGTGACTTGCTCAACACGGTAAGTTCCTGGGCATGGACTGAAATTTCGCCTGTCTGTGTGCGGAACACGTAGCCCTTCACACCTACGAAGTCACCGATGTCAAGAAGTTTTTTAAACACCACATTGTAGAGGTCTTTATCTTCGCCGGGACAGATTTCGTCACGGTTTACATACACTTGGATGCGGCCATGGGAATCCTGAAGTTCCATGAATGAGGCTTTGCCCATGATGCGGCGTCCCATGATACGGCCGGCTACTGACACTTCACGCGCGGGGGCGTCGTCGGTAAACTGGTCCTTGATGTCGTCTGCGTAACCTGTCACCGGAAACTCTGCTGCCGGATAGGGTTCGATACCGCGGTTGCGCATTTCGTCGAGGCTGCCGCGTCTCACAATCTCTTGTTCGCTAAGTTCAAGTATGTTCATACTTCCTTATATAATATATGTGGCTTTTTATCTACTATTATTCGCTTTGCACCGTGTGAGGTGGAGGATTGAATTGCAAAATTAAACATTTTCTCTCAATACCCCACAAAAATTAGATGTAAAACTAAGAGGGGGTTTAATAATAAATGTTAAACCCTACAGGCTGCTTAAATTGTGCAAATATTTGGTAATCAGGGTTAAAATGACCACTGGAAGGTTTTTTAGACTTTAGCTGTAAGGCTGATTTGGTTTTTTAAGGAGATTATTTTAATTTGGTGCTTCTGCGATTGGTAAAATGCTTTAAAATCAGTCCAATAACAACTAATTATCGTTTTATTATATTCTCGAATGGTACTTGATATGATTTATGAATTTGAAAAATTTTTGTCAGGAAATTGTTGTCTGTCAAAGAGTACGTTAAAATCCTATCTATGGACGGTGGATTATTTTTATAAGAATTATGGTGAGTTCTCATCCTCCTCTCTTTTGGCCTACAAGGGATATCTCGTGGAGCATTTCAAGCCTCAGACGGTCAATCTGCGCTTGCAGGCTATAAATCGCTATCTCGACTTTGCGGGACGCGCCGACCTTAAGCTGCGTCTCGTGAAATTGCAGAATAAAACATTCATTGAGAATGTGATAAGTGATGCCGATTACCGGTATCTCAAGTCACAGCTGATGGCCGATGGCCATGCCGACTGGGCATTTGTAGTGTGGTTTCTTGGTGCAACCGGAGCGCGTATCAGCGAGCTTTTGCAGATTAAGGTGGAGCATGTCGTCAATGGTCATGTGGACTTATATGGCAAAGGTGGGAAACTACGTCGGATATACATCTCCTCGACTCTTAAGCGGGAGGCGTTGGAATGGCTGAGTGCCAAGGGGAAGAGTTCGGGCTACATTTTCACCAACCGTTCGGGGGCGCGGTTAACACCGCGGGGAGTGGCACATCAATTGAAATTTTTTGCCGTGCGCTATGGCATAAATCCCGAAGTGGTCTATCCACATTCGTTCAGGCATTTGTTTGCCAAGAATTTCCTCGACCGTTACAATGACATTTCGCTCCTCGCCGATCTCATGGGGCATGAGAGTCTGGAGACTACCCGCATATACTTACGGCGCACTGCTTCTGAGCAGCGCGCCGTGGTTGATAAGGTCATAGATTGGTAGTGGCAGCCGTGGATTCAGCTCTACCCCTATAATAGTTAGCTTCGTGTCACCTGCAGCCCCGACCGGCTCAGTGTCATGTCGACCAGGCGGGCATTGGGGTTCAGTGGATTGTTTTGCAGTACCTGCTTGATGCGTGCGGCGGCTTCCGGATCCTTGGCCACCATGTAGAGATAGCCTCCGCCTCCTGCACCGGGGAGTTTGTAACCAAGACATAGGTCATCGATTAGGCGGGTCACGGCTTCGACTGCCGGTGGATTGGTGCCGGGGTCGAGAGCCATGTTCTGCTGCCACGTGGTCTTGACGAGTTCACCCATACGTGTGAAGTTCTGACGTTGGATTGAGTCATACATCTCCATGGCATGGGCCTTCATGTCGCGCAGCAATTCAAGTTGTGGGCCATGGTTGAGGAACATCCTGCGCACTATCTCGGCAAGTATATCCTTGGCTGTACGCGTGATGCCGGTATAGTAGAGCACATGGCATGACGCATATTCCGGGTCGGTGAAAAGTGTGTCGGGCAACCATCTCACAAGTGGGTTCTGGTCAAATCCTTTGCCTGTCTGCAGGAGTTTCACTCCTCCTGTCACACCTCCCGATTGATCCTGCCATCCTCCTCCGGTGGTGAGCAATTGCTCAAGCACAAGGGTGCGGTGGCATATCTCGTTCTTGTCCCATGCCAGTGAGCAGAAATCGCTTATGGCTCCCAGGACTGTCGCGGCAAGTATGCTGCTTGTGCCGAGGCCGCTTCCTGCCGGGATGGCCGAGAATAGGGTGATTTCCAGTCCCCCTCCCATCTCTTCGAGCTGAGCTTTCAGGTTGGGGTAGTTGACCTGGCAGAACCTGGGGTGGAAACCGGCCAGTGCCAACGCTGCTTTGGGGATGGAGAAGGGGCTTCCTACTTTGTTGAAGTCAAGGAGTTGCTCGAAGGTGTTGATGCGTTCTTCGGCCCCGAGGTCAATGCTCCGGCACACGATATGGGGCTCTTTGCATGGCCGCACGTAGGCCTGGAGTGGCGGTTGGCCGTTGAGCTCGATGGCGAGATTTATCACATTGCCACCCTCCATGAGGCAGAAGGGCGGAGTGTCTGACCATCCGCCGGCAATATCGATGCGCACCGGAGAGCGGCTCCATACTATCTGGTCGGCACACACGGCGCGATGCGGCAGCTGCTTGTCCTCAAGCACCGTGCGTGTAAGTCCATTGCGGAGCAGCGCGAATGCCTCTTCCTCATATGCCTTGCCATCCTTGCCGGTGGTCCTGAGTACTTCAGCGCGGAACATCGCGTCGTGGATACGTGTCAGGAGTGGTGTGTCCTCTCCTGGAGTGGCGGGCAGGGGCAGACTTCTCTCGGCAAAGCTATGGGCTGCATCAAAAAGGTCTATCTGGTAGAACACGCTGCGGCGGTGGTTTGCGGCAAGGCCCTCAAGGTTGTCAGCGCGATACTGTCGGCGTTGTGCCACGAGGCGCCTCAGGTTGGCCACATCTGAAATCTCCTCGGCGCTCATAAGCTTAAGCCCCTCGGGAAGCGGTTGGGCAGCCAGCATGCGTTTCACGGTCTCGCCCATATTTTTTAGGTCGGAAACGACCGGGAACTGTTTGCGTTGTTGGTCAGCTCCGGCAAACTTTGCATCAATGTCATAGACGCGTACGGCTGAGTCCGTATCACCAACAGGCACAATGTCGATGCACTGCCCCGGCTGCAGAGTGACAGACCAATCATTGCGCGGAACTCCGGTGACGATGTTGTCGGATGTCAGTTGCCATCCATCGGCTATATGGCTATTCTCGACCCAGAGATTGGAATTATCACCGGTGAGGGTGATGTCGATTTGTGAATTTTGCACGAAAATTGACGGATGTGGCTTGCGGCCACGGTGTTTGATTTCCCGCTGGTCATTCACTATGTTCTGTATAGCCAGTGTCGAGGATATCATCTCGCGGCTTGTGCCGAAATGGTAGAACTCACCTTCGGGCAATGGTACGATGGCCACTTTCAGCTTACGGAGTTCGTCATCGATGATTGTTGGGTCGGTGCCGAGTGAGCGGCCGAAATCGGAATACAGGTCATATTCCTTCAGGTTGCCCTCGGCATCACGGCTACGCTCGCGCAGAAGCTGCACGGCACGGTCACTCAGGAGCCATATACCTATGTCGGTAAGATAGTAACCGCTCTGGAGCACACCGTTGAGCTCCTCTACGCTCGGTTTCTGGAGCATGCGGTGAAGCACGTTGGGTGTCTCGTGGCGACTCACGAACACGCCGTGGTTCTTGGCTATCGAGGCATCGAGCCACAGTCCGTAGCACACCACATCGGCTTCCGGCACCTTGGGGAGCTGTCTGGCGGCACGGATATAGACGTCGCCGCTCACAACCATGGTGTTGATACCCTCGGGTGTATGGGCCATTATGCGTTCGTAGAGCGGAAGTTGGAGGTCAAGTAGGGTCTGGCTGAGTTTCTGCCCGCGTTCCCAACGGAATATGGGTACGGGGGTGAGGATTTTACCGGATGGAGCGTAGGCCGGCAGGCGGCGGCTCTGTCCTCCGGCGTGGAGGAGGATTTTTTTCTCGCTGCCGAGCCACCTGTCGAAGTCGACGTCAGCATCCCATGCGCGGTGACACCCTTCGAGGAGCCATGTGGTGCCTCCGCCGCTGCCGAGGCGACGCCCTACAGGATCGCTTGTGCAGAAAAATTCGGAATCAGGGAGCGAGGTTATGTCATGGAAGCTGCCCACCAGGTTCGGGGGGAGCGAAAGCAGTTTCTTGGTCATTGTGTTAGCGGTTTGAACGTGAATAGGCTCTGAAGCCGTAAGTTGCTATGACGATAAAGCAGATTAGCGGTACGATGAATGACACGTTGGTGCAGGGGAGTGGGCCGATGCTGACACCTGAGTCGATGATGGCCGCCTGGATAGGCGGGAACACGGAGCCGCCGAGTATCGACATGATGAGCCCTGCGCTGCCGAATTTCACATTGTCACGCAACCCCTCGAGGGCTATGCCGTAAATGGTGGGGAACATCAGCGACATGCAGGCGCTGACTCCCACCAGACACCATACACCTTCTACTCCGGTCAGGGTGATGACTCCGGCGGTGAGTGCCACTCCGGCCACACCGAGGAGCGCAAGCAGACGGCCTGGCGAAATGTAGCGCAGGAACCATGTGCAGATGAATCGGCTGCAGGTGAAGAACACCATGGCGATGATGTTGTACTTCTGCGACAGGATTTCTGCCGCGCGTTCATCCATCCCTTCCGACATGAACACTCGTGCGCCATACTGGATAATGAATGTCCAGCACATCACTTGTGCCCCCACGTAGAAGAACTGCGCCACTACACCTTCACGGTAGTTCTTGATTCGGGCAAGCTCCGAAAGCGCTCGTCCGAGGCTCTTCTCCTCGCGTGTGTCGCCGGCTTTCGGCATTTTTATGAGCCGAACCAGGAGCAGAAGCACCAGTATCACGGCGCCGATGTAGATATAGGGTTGTATCAGCACCCACAGATCCTCGTTCTTGACAGCCTCAAACTCTTCGGCCGACAGTTGGGCACGTGTGGCGGAGTCGATGGGGTGCATGCGCGCCTGCACAAATTGCATGGCGACAAACATGCCCGAGAGGGCACCGATAGGGTTGAAAGCCTGGGCGAGATTGAGGCGTCGCGTGGCGGTGGCTTCACTGCCCATACAGTAGATGTATGGATTGCAGCTGGTCTCGAGGAATGAGAGTCCGCACGTCATGATGAAGTAGGCTATGAGGAACGGATAGTACATGCCGGTCATCTGCGCCGGGACAAACAGTAGCGCCCCCGCGGCGTAGAGTCCGAGTCCGAGCATCACTCCGGCCTTATAGGTGAAGCGCTGGATAAACATTGCGGCCGGAAAGGCCATGCAGAAATATCCAAGGTAAAATGCCACCTGCACGAGCGCACCTTCGGTGACACTCATGCGGAAAATTTTGGAAAAAGCCTTTACGAGAGGCCCTGTGATATCGTTGGCAAATCCCCACAGCGCAAAGCAGGAGGTGATTACGACAAAAGGCAACACGAAACTTACTCCGTCCTTGCTTAGGAGAGAGCCTCCTTGTCCGGGAGAGGCTTTCAAGGTATTATCAGTCATAGATTTTCAGATGGTGTGATTTATAGCCATGCAGAGAAGGGGGCCAGGACCATAAATGGGTGTGCGGATAGACCGCCGTTGACCATGATGTCCCCCCTTTCGGCAGGCAAAGTTACAGATAATTTTCTGAAAATCTGTTATGCGCCAGGCTATTAATTGGATTTTATTTCATTCGCCTGTGACTGGGCGGCGCGACGCATGGCAAGTTGGCGCTTCACTGATTTGTGGTTGGCCATTATGTAGAATACGCTGAATATTCCCGAAGCCACAAGCACGATGGCCTGGAAGCTCCAGCACACTATCGAGTAGGCCGCACCGTCGGTGTTGCTTATTCCGAAAAGGCTGAGGGCAAACATCACCGCTATGTTCCATGGTCCCAATCCGCCGTTGGAGGGGACAGCCATGCTGCACGATCCGAACACAAAGACAACCAGTCCGGGGATGAGCCCGAGCACATAGTTCGAGCCTGTGATGAGTTCGCGAGTAAAGGGAAATGCGAAGAAGCACACATAAGTCTCAAGGAAATAGCAGATCCAGATGCCGAACGTGAGCACAATGTAGAGTCCGGTGCCTTTCATGTGGAAGAGCACTTTGAAGCCGTTCCATATACGGAGTGCGCTGGTGTTGATTCCCTTCACGAAACCGGTGTGCCTGAAGAGATAGTCGGCTGCTATCAGTATCACCACGGCGGCTACGAGCCACACCCACATCATTCCGTCGGTCGACACGCGGTCGATAGCTTCTCCGAGGGGGTATTTGTCAAGGAATTTGTCGATTGCAGGCCGGGCCACAAACAGAGTCAGGATGAGCAGCATGAGTATCATGATGCCGTCCGAGGCGCGGTCGCCGAGATCGGTTCCCACAACAGTGGAGAGCTTGCACCCTTCGCGCTTTGTGATGTAGACGCATCTCCATGCCTCGCCGAGGAACGGAAACACGAGGTTGAGCGCATAGGCCCCGAATATCGATACGCTTTCAGCCACCGCAGGGATGCGCGGGATGCCGACAGCCCTCAGCTGTATGCCCCAGCGCACACCTCGGATTATGTGGGAGAGAACCGTGATGCACATCATGGCCACTATATAACGGTAGTCGACTCCATCCTTGATTATGGTGGAGATCTGGTGGAGGTTTATCTTATGGAAAAGCCATATAATAAGTCCTGCCGAGATGGCCAGCGGCAGTATGATTTTAACCGTGCGTCCTATGTAGTAAATCAAGTCATGACGCGGTTTGGCGGATGGGGATGTAGTCATATTATTCACATAGTCATAACGTTTTACACCCCGAAATTGATTAGGCCGACCACCCATATTTCTCTATCGCTTGCCATTGATTTAGCACAGCGGTTAAGTAATAGGTCCGTCACATACGTATTAACATTTGAAAACGACACGGCGAGCAGAGCCGCCGTGATCAACCTAAACATTCTAATAAAAAATTAGCCTATATGCGCCACTCCATTCTTTCGTTAAGCCTCTTCGTCATTATGTCACTGTCGGCTTTTATCGGTACCGGAGCCTCCGGATTGCCGGTCGGACGATATTTTGATTATGCGGCCGGTGAGGAGGGTGAGCGGTCTTATATCCGTTTGCCGAGAGGGTGTGATGAGGTTCGTGCGGTGCTTTACTGTCATCAGAACATGACGGAGGAGGTGCTTTTCCGAAGTCCTGTATTCTGCGGGATGATGGATAGCCTCGGTGTGGCTATGGCTTTTGTGCAGCGCGGGTCACAGAATTGGGACGTGGCCGATGGATGCCAGGAACGTTTCGAGAAGATAATGGCCGATTTTGCCACTGGCACAGGGCATCCTGAAATTGCCACCGCGAGGGTGATTCCGTTCGGCCATTCGGCCCAGGCCACTTTCCCCTGGAATTTTGCAGCTTGGAATCCCGACCGGACATTGTGCATAGTGTCGTTTCACGGCGATGCCCCCCGCACCAATCTTTGCGGTTATGGCCGGGAGAACATCGAGTGGGGGCGCACGCGCAACATCGACTTCATTCCCGGGCTCATGATTGAAGGGGAGTATGAATGGTGGGAAGCTCGTGTGCGTCCGGCTCTTGCGTTCAGGATGATGTATCCCGACAGCAGGATTTCATTTCTCTGCGATGCCGGCAAGGGGCATTTCGACTTGTGTGAGGAGACCCAGGTGTATATCGCCAAGTTTATAGAGAAGTCGCTTGCCACACCGCGTCCGCAGGGGGGTGTCTACATGTCGCGATGGATGGCGGACGGCACGGAGTGCACTGATCCGCATGATCAGTTCTGGTATCACGACCAGGAGATGGCTGACCTGACGAGGGCGCGTTATGCGGCATCGTTCGGGAAACGGATGCAATATGTGTCGGCCAAACTTGATGGTCGCCTTATCCCTTATGACGGAGAGAAACATATCAAGCTGAATGCCGAAGTCAGCACCGATGAATTCACGATTGAGCCGTTGTTTGTCAACGAATCGCGCGATGGAGAGAGCGACAGTCATGCGCGGGTGCATCCTCGTGTCACCATCCTGTCAGGACCGGTGATACAGACCGGCGAATACACATTCAGGATTGACCCCGATTATTTCGGCCACGATCCACGACGCCTTTGGTCAGGCATAACCCTCTGCATCGAGGCTGACGGTGACGATATTTACAAATCGGCCGTCCAGGAACTAAACCTCCGCTATCGCCCTCAGTAGCATCCCCTTTACATCATTTTATAGAGTCGAGGAGGCCAGTATATTCTTTGATTCCTGGAAAACCTGTGGTTTTGGTCACTGGTACATGCTCACGGTTGAAAATGAGGTAGGTAGGATATCCTTCCACCCCATATTCCTTTGTCAGCTTCTCTGACGATGAACGGCTTATCCGTATTTGTTTTCCTCCAATTGTCGGAGCATATTTTCGCCATTCTTCCTCAGGTGATGACTCGTCGGCTATGTAAAGAAACACGATATCGGCATATTCAGGTGAGGTAATGATTTTGTCGGTGGACTTGTGAGCCGAAAGGCACGGACTACACCATGTGTTCCATAAATCCACAACCACAGGATGCCCTTGGTAGGCAGAGTCGATATGATTCTTAAGGTCGAACGAGTCGGTGGCCGATAAGTCTGCTACAGAAACCGTGTGCAGGAGACGTTGTTTTAGACCGTCATTCCTGCGTAATAATATCTCACTCATGTCCGGGCTGAAGCCGGCCTTGATATTGGCGGTCTGTGTTGGTGTCAATATTGTTCCGTCATCATACTGCATCACGTATGATGTGGCTGCAAGCAGTTCAAGGAGCAGTGAGCTCGGTTGAGGTATAGCTGTTGCAAGTTTCCGGCTTGTTTCGTCCTGCCATTCTTTCACGGGAGATTCCCCTATAGGGGTGAGGCCAGGATAATTTTCAAGAATTTTTGTCAGGAAATGGTATGGGCCGAACACTGTGGTATGGTTGAGCAGCTCAGATGAATAATCAATGTCGTTAAGAAATGAGAAATATTCATCGCCGGGAATAGAGATATCATCTCCCCATCCAAAAGTCCTGCTTGCGCGGTTCTTGTATGGCAATCTCCAATTGCCGGCAAACCAATATTTGAGATTGTTTTCAAGCCATGGCTTGGTCGCTTCGGGCATCACGTGGCCGCCGAGGGCATAGTCGCGTTGCACTAAGAACATGGTGTCAAGTTTTGACGATATTACATCCCAACGGCCCTTATCGGTAGGTGAGAAGGTCGGCTCATCATCTGTGTCGCCTTCACGATAGCTGCTGAAACGCATCATGCTCGCCGAAACGAGTGGCGTGATATTTGTGTTGTCGGGAGTAAGCTAACGCGCTGATATATCAGATTTTTGATGTATATTTGCGTTTGAAATACAAACACTTATCCCCAAATGGCAAAAATAACGGTTCAAAATACTCCAATTACTGTTCTTAACATCGAAGAGCAGGACTATATCTCTCTTACAGACATGGCGACTGCCAAGGATGGCGACAGCAGGGCGGCGGATATTATCAAGAACTGGATTAGGAATAGATATACCATTGAGTTTCTTGGCACATGGGAACTGATCCACAACCCAAATTTTAAAGTGGTCGAATTTGACCACTTTAGAATGAGTGCAGGTTTGCCATCTTTTGTATTGAGTACTTCGGAATGGATAGAGAGAACCGGTGCAATAGGATTGGTTGTCAAGAAAGGACGTTACGGAGGGACTTATGCCCACAAGGACATCGCATTTGAGTTTGGGTCTGCGATAAGTGTGCCGTTCAAACTCTATCTGATAGAGGAATTTCAGCGGTTGAAAGCTGATGAACAGCGGCTAATCGGTTGGTCGGCGAAGCGTGAATTGTCGAAAATCAACTACCGTATACACACCGATGCCATCAAGCAGAACCTTATACCTGCGGAGGTCACAAAAGCGCAGGCGAGCATAATTTATGCCAATGAGGCCGATGTGCTGAACGTGGCAATGTTCGGCATGACAGCAAAACAGTGGCGTGAGGCTAACCCCGATCAGAAAGGCAATATCCGCGACTATGCGTCAGTCAACGAACTTATATGCCTCTCAAACATGGAGAGCCTCAATGCCGTATTCATAGAGCAAGGACTACCGCAATCAGAGCGACTTATCAAACTAAACCAAATCGCCATCCACCAGATGAGCGTGTTGGAAAACGACAATAATGAACGAAAATTACTACAATGAAGAAACCTGTCAAAATTACATTGATTGTTCTGAGTAGCATTATTGGATTGCTGCTTATCGGATTGGGGGCGTTGGTTTTGTACGCTCAATTCTCTAAAACACAACAAGAAGCGACCGTCAGGTATTATGTCGATGAATTGAGTATCGATAAGAATGATTTTAAGAGTGAATTTGAGGAAATATACCAACTCACTCTTGATAACTATTCGTTGTATAAAGCCAAAGGTCTGAATATGGATAGTATTCACAGTTCGTTTTTACAGCGATTTGAAAACACAGATGTTGACAAGGCCGAATTTGGCGATATTTTGAAAGAATTTTTCAGCAGCTTGAATGTTGGACATTCGTTTGTCTATCTGAGGGATTACACCGCAGGTTATGCTCCTGTATTTATAGAAAATAGGATTTTTGTCGATACTCCTAATGAGTACTTGTTGGCAAACGGCTTCAAAGATAAGGACGAGATAATAGCCGTGAATGGCACAGCCGTGTCAGAATGGTTGGATAAACATGAAAAATTCACACCGGCATCTACTGATGAAGCAAGAAGGCTGAATACGGCATTGGCGGTATTTCGTTCATGGAGAGATACGACAGCGATATATAATATTGTCCGTGAAGCGGACACATTGGAAATTAAACTGCCGTTAAAGAAATATGACCTTTTGCCGAAGGAGGTGGAAGATAACAAACTTGTCAAATGGTCGATAATTAATGACTCTGTCGGTTACATCAACATTCAGTCGATGATGGATCCTGTGACTGATGATTTTATAGAGGCATACAATAATGTCAGCAAACTCCCGCATCTGATTGTGGATATTCGGAGAAACGAAGGCGGAAACAGTGGAAATGGCATGGATATAGCCGAATATCTCATCAGGAAGCCGCAGCCACACTGTGTTTCTCCATCAAAAATCATGGAACCTCAAAATGACGCATACAAAGGGAAAGTTTATTTGTTGATAAGCCCGCGTACTTTTTCCGCTGCTGAGAGTTTTGCTTTGGATATTAAGGAAAGTGGAAATGCAATTCTGATAGGCTCTGCAACGGCAGGTGACACAGGCAATAATCCAAAAACATTTCAAACTTCTAATGGCATTTATTTCCGACTACCAACACGAGAACCGTCAAAATCACCAAAAGGATTTCCGATGGAAGGCATTGGCATTAGTCCCGATTGTAAGGTTGAGCAAACGGTCTCTGATTTTATGAATGGCCATGATACGGTTTTGGATTTTACCATTGACTTAATTAACAAGTAGCCAATACAATGTTTAAGAATTGACAAAAAGACGCTCAACTGATTGCATGCTGAGCGTCTTTTCGTAATAATGTCGTTCAAACAAATAGATTTCCTCAAAACAAAAATAAAGGCTGAAAATCAGATGATTTTCAGCCTTTATCAGTACCCAGACCCGGGATCGAACCGGGATGGATTGCTCCACTGGTGTTTGAGACCAGCGCGTCTACCGATTCCGCCATCTGGGCTTGTGGTGTGGTCGGTTTCAAAGCCGTTGCGTGGCTTTCGACGGCGCAAAGGTAGGGATTTTTTTTCGTTCCTCCAATAGGAGGGGCTATTTTTTTGTCGGGAAGGGTGGCAAAGTTGGTTATCCGGCTTTTGCCGGCCCTTCCCGGCGATAGGGTTGTTATTTTGCCTCGGCTTCGGGGTCGGTGTACCAGCGTGAGTACATGAGATAGTTGTGGGCTATCTTTTTGTTGAGTTCGCGCGAGGTTTCCGGATCGACCATCTTGATAAATTTGGCCGGAGCTCCGCCCCACAGTTCGTTGGGGCCGATTTTGGTGCGCGATAGCACTACAGAGCCGGCAGCCACGAGGGCTCCTTCGCCTACTTCGGCATCGTCCATCACCACGGCTCCCATGCCTATGAGCGCATAGTCATGGATTTTGGCTCCGTGGATGGTGACATTGTGTCCTATCGACACATCGTCGCCGATCTCGATGGTTGACTTCTGATAGAGGGTGTGGAGCACTGAGCCGTCCTGGATGTTGACTCTGTTGCCGATTCGGATTGAGTTCACGTCGCCGCGCAGCACGGTGTTGAACCACACGCTGCATTCGCTGCCCATCACGACGTCACCGATGATGGTGGCGTTTTCGGCAAGAAACGTGTCAGGCCCAATCTCGGGTGTGAAACCGCGTACAGGGATTATTAATGCCATGTTGGAGTTTTAGTTTCGGTTGGTTGCTGTAAATTAGTCAGTTAAGAAGCGCTGCGTTCACTTTGTGAGGGGCGCGGTGGCGGCAGCGAGCCATTGACGCTCATCGTCGGTGAGTTCGGGCGAAAGGCGTTCATAGACGGTACGGTGGTAATTGTTGAGCCATTCGATTTCGGCCTCCGACATGATCTCGGTCTGGAAGAGTGAACGGTCAAATGGACAGAGCGTGATGGTTTCGAACGCATAGAATTTGCCGAACTCAGTTTCCTCGTAGGGGATGGTGAGCACGAGGTTCTCGCAGCGTATGCCGTAACGGTCGGTGAGATAGACTCCCGGTTCGTTGGATGTCAGCATGCCTGGCGTGAGGGGTGCCAGCGTGTCATTGAGGCGGATGCTCTGCGGACCTTCGTGTACGTTGAGGAAGTGGCCTACGCCATGGCCTGTGCCGTGGAGGTAGCTCTTACCCTCTTTCCAGAGCGGCATGCGGGCCAGTGCGTCGAGCTGTGCTCCGCGGGTCCCTTCGGGATAGATTGAAGTGGCGATGGCAATGTGTCCCTTCATCACGAGGGTGAAGTCATGGCGCATATCCTCGCTGGGGGTGCCGATGGCTATAGTGCGGGTGATATCGGTGGTTCCGTCGAGATAGTTGGCTCCTGAGTCGATGAGCAGCAGATTGCCCTTGGTGATGGTGGTGTCGCTTTCGGGAGTGGCCGAGTAGTGGACTATGGCGCCGTTGGCCCCGAAGCCGCAGATGCTCTCGAAGCTGAGGTCGAAATACAACGGTTGAGCCGAACGGTGGCGCAGCAGTATGTCGGCCACACCGATTTCAGTGAGATGTTTGCCTTCGGCTACGGTGCGTTCGATTTCGATGAGCGAGCGCACCATTGCTACGCCGTCGCGGATGTGGGCTGCGCGGATGCCGGCGATCTGGACATCGTTCTTCACAGCCTTGGGCATAGCGATGGGTGAATCACCTTTCACGTAGTGACCTTCGAGTATATGGGCTATTGCTCCAGATGCACGGCTGCCACTGAGGAGTACATTTACATCAGCCGGCACGGTGGCGAGGAAGTCGAGCACTGAGTCATAGGGGGCTACGGCAACGCCTGCCTCTTTGAGATGGGCCTCGGCTTCAGGAGTCATTTTGGCGGAGTCGATGAAAAGGGTGCTCCCCTGGGGCGCGAGATAAAGGAACGATGTGGCCACCGGGTTGCAGGGCACATCGTTGGAGCGGATGTTGAGCACCCAGGCTATCTCGTCGAGCGCTGATGTGAAGAGGGCTTCGGCTCCTTTCTGCTTGACATCGGCAAGCACTTTGGCTATCTTGTCGGCTGCGGTCTCGCCGGCGTATTTCACGTCGTGGACAAACACCTTGTCGGCCGGGAGCGACGGACGGTCGGCCCATATTCGGTCAATGGGGTCGAAGTTCACGTCGAGTCTGATGCCTGACTTGTGGAGGCGTTCGCGCAGTGATGCGGTTTCGTCAATCGACATCAGCATGCCGTTGATGCCTACTGTCGCGCCTTTGTGGAGGTTTTCACAGAGATATTCCACTATTGAGGGTGTGTCGGGCAGACCATCCTTCATGAGGATAATGCCGGTGCCTTCAATCTGTTGTGCTCCCTGGAGGAAGTAGCGGCTGTCGACCCAGAGAAGGGCCGCTGTCTCCGTCACCACCATAGTGCCGGCCGAGCCAGTAAAACCGCTCAGGTAACGTACTATGTGCCAATGGTTGGAGATATATTCGCTGAGGTGGGCGTCTGTGCGCGGGAGTATCACCGCGTTGACTCCGGCCTCTTTCATTTCTTTGCGTAAGGCGACGATGCGCTCAATGATTACGTTTGACATGAGGTAATGGGGTTATTGATGGTTGTTTAATATTGTTTAGTCCGGATGAGGAGTTTGAGAATGATTTTTGCAAATTTACAAAAAGATTCCAAACATAGTGTGCGATAATGATTTTAAATTTTCAGATAATTTCTTCAGTCCTTCGCGGCATTATCGCACCTTTTGGGCTATGGCATGGTGGTAACTTTGCGGAAGCAACGACATCGGTGTATGTCGGCTATCACCATCTAAAAACCAAAAGTGAACTATGAAAAGTAACGCAGTAGTCGAGAAAGTGTTTGTCAATTTTGACGTGAAAACCAAGTCATTCAGCAGAGAACCCGGCAATATGTCGCGCAAGTTTCTCTCCTATATCGAGGAGCGTCTCGATGCGATGGTAGGGATAGGCCTGCTGCCATGCCATGAGGTTAATGAGGTGTTTGAACTGATATATTGCTATATGAACGGCGGTATATGTGAGCTTTACGAGTCAAGGTTCGCGCAGGAAGTGATGGTGATGTTTACCTTGCTTTTGCCCGAGATTGACCGTGCCATGGAACGCTCACGCAGGGCAAGGGCTGTGGCTGAACGTCGTCGCGCGGCCCGCATGAATGAGACGGCGAGGACAGAGCCTGCTATTAAGCCCGGAATAAGGAATGAGGATGTCGTTGAGGCTATTGAGGCTGCCGTAATCGCCGGAGAGGCAGCTTCTGAGGAGATGCGAACCGAAGACGCGGAAGCCGGTGCGAAGGAGCCAGATGCGTCGGCCGGCGCTTGTCCTCCTGGCAAATGGGTTGTCGACGAGCGTTTTGCCGATATGCTTGCAGGGGGGCCTGGGTGTGGCTCAGGGCCGGCGACTTACGGAATGTCGCGTCAGGACCGGCGCGCTGATAAGAAACGAGAGGATGAATTGCGCAAATGGCTGTCACGCCAGCGGGGACGTTGAGTGAACAATTGACTTGTTGTGTGTTATAAATATATGTAGTATCTTTGCACACCCAAAAACTCACGTAAAAATAATATGTCACAACACCCCATCAGGCTTACCGGCCTGACCGATGACGAGGTCAGGGAGAGCCGTAGAGTGCATGGAGCCAACATCCTGACTCCTCCTGCTAAGGAACCGCTGTGGAAGTTGTTCCTGTCAAAGTTCAAGGATCCTCTCATAATAGTGCTGTTGATTGCCGGTGTGCTGTCGGTGTTGATATCGCTATATGAATTTTACGCACTGGCGCAGGGCCCTGCAGTGTTTTTCGAGCCGGCCGGTATATTTATGGCCATATTTCTCGCCACGGGGCTGTCATTCTATTTTGAGAAAAAGGCTGAGGATGAATTCTCGGTGCTCAATCAGGTGAACGACGATGAGCCTGTGCAGGTGATTCGTGACGGCAACCCGACACAGGTGGCCAAACGCAATGTGGTGGTGGGCGACCTGGTGATTCTCAACACCGGCGAGGAGATTCCAGCCGATGCTGAACTGGTGGAGGCCACCTCGCTCAATGTTGACGAATCGACTCTTACCGGCGAGCCTATGGCTTCAAAGACGGTTGATCCGGCTCACTTTGACACCGAGGCGACATTTCCGTCTAACCATGTGATGCGCGGCACACGTGTGATGGAGGGACATGGCATAGCCAGGGTGTTTGCCGTTGGCGACAGCACTGAAAACGGCAAGGTCTATGAGGCAGCACGTATAGACGACGGACAGAAGACACCCCTGACCGAGCAGCTTGAACGTCTCGGCGCACTCGTGACTCGCGGAAGTTATCTGGTAGGTGGCCTGGTGATAGCCGGACGCGTCCTTCTCTATTTCCTTAATAATGATGCCTTCGATCTGGTGAGGTTCATAGCCTACTTCCTGCAGACCATCATGATAGCCGTGACTCTCGTGGTGGTGTCGGTGCCCGAAGGGTTGCCGATGGCTGTGACATTGAGTCTGGCCTACAGCATGAGGCGTATGCTGCGCACCAACAATCTGGTGCGTAAGATGCATGCTTGCGAGACTATGGGTGCCACCACGGTGATATGCACTGACAAGACCGGCACGCTCACACGCAATCAGATGCGTGTGGCCGAGGCTAATTTCTATGGTCTTAAGGATGGACATCTCGGCAGCGATGAACTGAGCCGGGAGATTGAGACCGGAATAGCCGTGAACTCGACAGCACAGCTCGACGAATCGGACCCGAAACATCCGCAGGTGCTTGGTAATCCTACCGAAGGAGCCCTTATCCTGTGGCTGCGTGAGAACGGAGTGGATTACAAGTCTTTAAGATCCGGCGCCAAAGTGGTGAGGGAGCTTCCATTCACAACCGAGCGAAAATATATGGCCACAGTGGTGGCTGATGATGCAGGCAAGGAGACGCTGTATGTAAAAGGAGCGCCTGAGATAGTACTTGGCATGTGTGATGACATCTGCGGAGGTGTGAGCCGCGGGCAGGTCGAGGAACAGTTGCTCGGCTATCAGCAGAAGGCCATGCGTACACTCGGTTTTGCCATGCGCGACCTGCCGGAAGGTGACCCCGGAATAGGGGATGAGGGTGTGGAGCGAACAGGTCTCACTTTCCTGGGGATAGTCGCTATCGCGGATCCTGTGCGTGATGATGTGCCTGATGCCATCAAGGAGTGCCTTGACGCAGGAATTGGCATAAAAATAGTTACAGGCGACACTCCTGCAACAGCGCGGGAGATCGGTCGTCAGATCGGCCTTTGGAAACCGGAGGACACTGACCGGAACATAATCACCGGACCGGAATTCGGAGAATTGTCGGACAGCGAACTTGCCGATCGTGTCATGGATCTTAAGATTATAGCCAGGGCTCGCCCCATGGATAAGAAAAGATTGGTGGAGGCACTGCAGAAGCAGGGACAGGTTGTGGCTGTGACAGGCGACGGTACGAATGATGCTCCTGCCCTCAATGCAGCCAATGTGGGGCTCTCGATGGGCGACGGCACATCGGTGGCCAAGGAGGCAAGCGATATCACTATCATTGATAATTCTTTCGCCTCGATAGGACGTGCTGTGATGTGGGGACGGTCGTTGTTCCAGAATCTTCAGCGTTTCATCCTGTTTCAGCTCACAGTCAATGTCGTGGCCTGCGTGGTGGTGCTCGCCGGTGCTTTTATGGGCACGGAGTCGCCACTGACAGTCACACAGATGCTGTGGGTCAACCTTATCATGGACACATTCGCCTCGATGGCTTTGGCTTCGTTACCACCTTCCCGCTCAGTCATGGACCATCAGCCGCGTGACCGCCGTGACTTCATCATCACTCAGCCCATGTGGTGGTTTATCGGTGGGGTAGGTCTTATATTCTCGGCAGTGGTGCTGTGTCTGGTATATGTGTTTGAACATGCCGAAGTGAACTCGCTGATGGATATCTGCCATGTGCGCCTCGGTGCACGGCAAGGTCTCTCGGCTTATGAGTTGAGTGTGATATTCACCACCTTTGTTATGCTCCAGTTCTGGAATCTGTTCAATGCACGTGCGTTTGCCACTCACCGCAGTGCCATGCATCTTGAGAAGTGCGGTGAATTTATGTTGATTGCCGCTATCATCTTTTTCGGGCAGATTTTCATCGTGACTGTGGGCGGCGAGTTTTTCAATGTTACCCCTCTTGCGGTGACTGACTGGTTGATAATAGTGCTCGGCACTTCGGTGGTGCTATGGATTGGTGAGATTGCCAGGGTAATCACCAGGCTTCGTGCCACCGTCTGATGTGTGGTACACTGGCTTGAAATGATATAAGAAACGAGGTAATGCAGCTACTGTGATGCATTACCTCGTTTCTTTTATGTCATGGCCGAAAAGCATATCCGGGATTGGAGACCTCCCGGTCAGTCAGGGATTTTTAGCAGGAGCGAGCGCAGGTCGCGACGCGAGATGACTCTGATTTCCGACGATGTGTAATCGATAAGCCCGCGCTCCTTCATACTGTCGAGCGTGCTGATGAATGACGATCGCTGAACTCCGAAAAGTGTGTACATGTCGCGCTGACGGCATGACAGGGTGATGTTGACGGCGTCACGCTGGGTCAGCGCTATGATCCAGAAGGCGATGCGCTCCTCGAGTGAGCCAGAGGTGAGGGCTATCACTCCGTCGACGGCTTTCTGCGCGTTGGTCGAAATGTAGTTGAGGTAGTTGTAGAGACACACTTCGTCCGTCTGGACTATGGATATGAAATCGTTCTTGGAAATCTGCATAAGCGACACTGTGTCCACAGCGGTCACGGTGGCGGGAAAGAGTGTGTTGCGTCCGAAAAGGAAGTCAGGCGAGATGACCGAAGGTGCCCCTATGGTCTGGGTGACGCGGAAGCGGTCATTCTGATTCTGTATGCTCAGCTGCACGTTGCCGCCTATCACAAACATCAGATGTGTGCATGGATCTCCGGCGTTGACAATACGCTCGTTTGGGAGATACTTCAGAAAGGCGAGCTTTGTGTTGCCTACTATCTCGGAGATGCGGTTGTAACTCACCCCGTTGAATAGGGGGAGCCCCATCAGTTGTTCATACATGCTGTTGAGTGCCATGTCGTTATGTCTAAAGTCTAAGAATTGATGATGGGGGTGTGCGCGGCCGGATAGTCAAGTCGGGTCCGGATTGGCGTCGCCCTTTGTATAATTAACGTTGTTTGTGATATTTTAGTTTTTCCGCCCGGCGTTTAGTTGGCTTGCGTCACGCTTGGCCTTGAAATAGAGTTGGGCTGAATTGATGGTGTTCTGCCAGGCCACATAAGCGGCCGGGGCTACTGAAGAGATGGGGTGAAGGTAGGTCAGAGCCATCCAGATGGCCAGCACGGTATTCTTTTGGCCGAGACCCTGTGCACCGGCTATCTTGTCGCCGCAGCGTCCCCCGATCTTGCGTCCGATGTAGAACTGCGCACAGCACACTATTCCTGAGAAGAGCGCCAGCCAAAGCATCTCGGGCACCATGTCGGCCGGCTCGCTCATGATGAAGCTGACGGCGCGACCTACGACTATGAACAGTGACACAGCCCAGATGTAGAACGACAGCGACTGATGGTTGGCGATGGCGCGGTGGACTTTCGGGGTTACGCGGAGCATTATGAGTGCCACGGCCAGAGGAAGCACGATGAGCGGTACGACCTTGACGGCTATGAGCTGCAAGGATTCCATGAACGGAATCTGGGCCTCGCTCCCCATGATGGTGAAGAGGATAGGGGCCAGGAAAGCAACCGTGATGTTGGAGATGATAGAGAATGTGGCGAGTCTCGGGACACTGCCTCCAAGCATTCCGGTGATTACCGGCGCTGCTGTGGCCGTAGGGCAGAATATGCAGATGAATGCGCCCTCGGCTATGTCGGCACCCATTGGCAGTAGGCAGAAATAGACCAGAAGAGATCCTATTACCTGCACTGTGAGCAGCCCATAGGAAAGGTAGGTGACCTTGAATTCGCTCGGCCTGACTCGGCAGAAGGTGATAAGGAGCATCACAAAGATGAGATAGGGCGCCAGAAATGCTATGGAATCAATGAAATTGTGGAACAGAAGTCCGCCCAGCATTGCTATCGGAAGCATCCAGGGCTTGATGCGTTGACGAAAAGTAGAGAAACTCATGTCGTAGAATTGAAAAATCCCGCAAAATTACTCAAAAAATTCAATATCGTAGCCTGATTTTACGCTTCTTTGCAGCAAGGAGTGGAATGATTGTTGGGATGACGGTTAATTTTGCGTATTTTTGCAGTAAAAATATGACTTAGATGGCTGACAATTATCTGGAAAAGAAAATGGAGGAATACCGCTCCGGGCGGATGGGTCACGGCTCCTCGTCAGGCGGCGCTAAAGTGTCGGTAAGGTTCGAGGCCGGTTTTGATGGCAGTGCATTTGCCGGTAAGCGTGTGTTGGTGACAGGTGGGTGTGTGACGGATGGTGTCGGTCGTGAGACAGTGAGGCTTTACCGGGCGCTCAGGTGCCGTGTGGCGTTTTGCTCCACCGATATGAAAGAGGGTGCTCGTCTGGCACAGGAGGCCGGTTGCCGCCATTATCCTATGGACTGGAGCGTGTCAGGTGTGGCTGAGAAGGTGCGCGCCGATATGATACGCCATTGGGGTGGCATTGACATCGAGGTGTCGGTGTGATGACCATGTGGCATGATGTGAGGCTCTGTTTTTTACGGACATAATGCGCCCGAATGACAAAAAATCGCTAACTTTGCGGAAATTATCAGTAAACCAATCACTCAGAATAAAAATAATAAGATATATCCATGGCACTCCAATGTGGTATTGTGGGGCTCCCTAACGTGGGCAAATCCACTCTTTTCAACTGTCTCTCCAACGCAAAGGCCCAGTCGGCCAATTTCCCATTCTGCACCATCGAGCCTAACGTCGGTGTCATCACTGTGCCTGATGCCCGGCTCAACAAGCTTGTGGAGATGTGCAATCCCAAAAGCATTGTGCCGGCCACGGTAGAAATCGTCGATATTGCCGGCCTTGTGCAGGGCGCGAGCAAGGGTGAGGGCCTGGGTAACAAGTTCCTTGCCAATATACGCGAGACTGACGCCATCCTCCACGTGCTCCGCTGCTTCGAGGATGACAATGTGACCCATGTGCACAACACTGTGGATCCGGTGCGCGACAAGGAGATTATTGACTACGAACTCCAGCTTAAGGACCTCGAGACCGTGGAGAGCCGAATAGCCAAGACCCAGAAGCAGGCGCAGACTGGTGGCGACAAGGTGGCCAAAATGCAGTATGAGGTATTGAAAAAATTCCAGGAAGCACTCGTGCAGGGCAAACCGGCACGTACGGTGACCCTCGAGACTGTCGACGAGCAGAAATTTGCCCGCGACCTCTTCCTGCTCACCAACAAGCCTGTGCTCTATGTTTGCAACGTTGACGACGCTTCGGCTGTCGACGGCAATAAACATGTTGAGGCCGTGAAGGAAGCCATCAAGGATGAGGATGCACAGCTTCTCATAGTGGCTGCCCAGACCGAGAGCGAGATTGCCGAACTCGACACATTTGAGGAGCGTCAGGAATTCCTTGCCGAAATAGGACTTGAGGAATCAGGCGTGGCCCGCTTGATACGTGCGGCTTACGCGCTGCTCAACCTCCAGACATTCTTCACTGCCGGTGCCGACGAAGTGAGGGCCTGGACTTTCATGCGTGGAAGCAAGGCTCCGCAGTGTGCAGGTGTCATCCATACTGATTTCGAGAAGGGGTTCATCCGTGCCGAAGTCATCAAATATGACGACTATGTGACCCTCGGCAGCGAGAGCGCTGTCCGCGATGCCGGTAAGATGGCGATAGAGGGCAAGAATTATGTGGTGCAGGATGGTGATATCATGCACTTCCTCTTCAATGTATAGACATTACTTGATGTGGCGCCACGGCCTGATTGCCGTAGCGCCACATTATTATATAATATAGTTTTACCTAACATTTCCAGAAATTACATTGCCATGAAACGTTTACTGTATGCAGCTGCCTCGCTGGTGATTCCGGCGGTGGCGATGGCGCAGCCCCTCGTGCTGAAGTATGACCGCCCTGCTGAATTTTTCGAGGAGGCATTGGTGATAGGCAACGGCAATATCGGTGCTATCCTATATGGCGGCGTCAAGGAGGAGCGGATTTCGCTCAATGATATAACTCTTTGGACCGGGGAACCTGAGAAAGGGGTGACGACCCCTGATGCCTATAAAGCCATTCCCGAGATCCGTGCCGCACTTGACCGTGAGGACTATCGCGCAGCCGATTCGCTTCACCGCAAGGTGCAAGGGCATTACAGCGAGAACTACCAACCGCTCGGTTCACTCGTCATAAAATATAAGAACATCCCCGAGGAGGTCGAGAACTATATGCGTGTTCTTGACATCTCTAATGCCAAAGCTTCGCGCAGTTTCAGGGCGGGTGGTGCAGCCTATGAGTCGACATATTTTGCTTCGGCTCCTGACTCTGTGATTGTGGTGACGCTCCGTAGCGACGTGCCGATTTCTGCCAATGTGTCGCTCGACTCCCAGTTGCCTCACCAAGTGACTGCGAAGGATGGCGAGATAACCTCAGTGGGGCAGGCAGCATGGATTTCGTTGCCCGGCTATACTTCATTTGACGAGAAATTACGTTACGACCCTGAACGAGGCACTCGTTTCTGTACCATAGTCAAGGCTGTGGCGCCTGACGGCAAGGTGACATCGCTCCCTGACGGTACTATTGACGTCGAAGGGCGGGATGTGACGCTTTACATCACCAATGTCACAAGTTTCAACGGATATGACCGCGATCCGGCAAAGGAGGGACGCGACTATCTGACTCTTGCCGCCAACCGCATCGAGGCCGCAGCCTCCAAAGAGGTGGCTGAAATCGAGAAGTCGCACCTTGAGGACTATTCATCTCTGTTCGGGCGTGTGTCGCTTGAACTTGGTTCCACACCTGACTCTATAGCGGCTCTTCCTACTGATGTGCAGCTGAAGCGCTATACCGACCTCCGCGAGGCGAATCCCGACCTTGAGGAACTGTACTTCCAATATGGACGCTATCTGCTCATAGCTTCTTCCCGCACCCCAGGTGTACCGGCCAATCTCCAGGGCCTGTGGAACGAGTATATCCTGCCTCCATGGAGCAGCAACTACACCACTAATATCAATGTGGAGGAGAATTACTGGCCAGCCGAAGTGACAGGCCTCGGCGAGCTTCACGAGACCGCGATGATAAACTGGATAAGCAATCTGCAGCGTAGCGGCGAGCAGACGGCTCGCCATTACTATGGGGTGGACCGAGGCTGGTGTCTCGGCCATAATTCCGACATCTGGGCCATGACTAATCCGGTGGGGCTTAATGAAGGAGATCCGACGTGGGCCAACTGGAACATGGGTGGCGCATGGGTGGCTACCCATATCTGGGAACACTACCTATTCACCGGGGATAAGGAGTATCTGTCGAAGTACTACCCGGTGCTCAAAGGGGCTGCTGAGTTTTGTCTCGGCTGGCTCATCGAGAAGGACGGCCATCTGATAACCTCACCATCTACTTCGCCCGAAAACAAATATGTCACCCCCGACGGCTACTGCGGAGCCACAATGTATGGCGGAGCGGCTGATCTTGCTATGGCGCGTCAGTGCATGTTGGATGCCCGCGATGCAGCTTTGACTCTCGGTGTCGACGATTCATTCTGTGCGGAGGTCGATTCAGTGCTTCCACGGCTCCATCCATATAAGGTGGGACACAAGGGTAATCTTCAGGAATGGTATTACGACTGGGAGGACGAGGATCCGACGCATCGCCACCAGTCTCATTTGTTCGGGCTCTTCCCCGGACGTCATCTATCGGTCGACACCACACCTGAGCTTGCCAAGGCGGCTGCAAGGTCGCTTGAAATAAAAGGTGACAATACCACAGGCTGGAGCACCGGATGGCGCGTCAACCTTCTTGCCCGCTTGCGTGACAATGATGGAGCCTATCACATGTATCGCCGGCTTCTCCAATATGTGAGCCCTGATAATTACCAGGGCCCAGATAAGCGCAGCGGTGGAGGCACATATCCTAATCTGCTTGATGCCCATGCTCCATTCCAGATCGACGGTAATTTCGGTGGTACAGCCGGAGTTGCGGAAATGCTTATTCAGTCTACGCCTGAATCCATAATTCTCTTGCCTGCTCTGCCTGCGGAGTGGAAGGATGGCAAAGTGACCGGATTGAGAGCCAGGGGCGGTTTTGTGGTGGATATGGAATGGAAAGACGGCAGAGTGACTGCGGCCACCATTAACTCTCCAAAAGGTGGAGCCACAAATTTAACCTATCCTGGAGCTGACGGACCGGTAGCCGTCAAGGTTCAGCTGGGTGTGGGAGAAAACTTCCATCTGTAAATTCCGAGGGTAGTGGTCTTTAAGGCTCCTGCCATGCGTTAAATTTATATTAGGGCCCATTGCCGGATAAGGTGATGGGCCTTGTTATTAATGCCAGATATGTATAATTGGTATTAATATATATAGTGACGGTTTGTGGTGCGATGATGATGCGATGATTTTTCTGTTGTTGTGCGGGGGATGTGCGGAGAGGGTGTTTCTGGAGGGTTTTGTGGAGTGATATAGGCGATGTTTTGGCTTGTATGGCGGATAAGTGTTAAATTTGCGTTAAAATAGCCGGGAATATTTGGAGGTTTCGGGTAAAGCGTCTACCTTTGCACTCGCTTTTGAGAAGCACACCCCGCAGCGGCGGGGCGGACAA
>OFFL01000830.1_pt1 | contig 29300 bp, 31 predicted proteins | sample 1521391 | NCBI WGS metagenome assembly OFFL01 (sample SAMEA3504082, study PRJEB24116) | mouse gut metagenome | biome: mouse gut; feature: mouse-associated habitat; material: faeces | place: Denmark | collected 2011
GAGCTAATGGCCCACGAGCAATATTTGGTCGGGGTGAAGAGACTCGAACTCCCGGCCCCATGGTCCCAAACCACGTGCGCTACCAAACTGCGCTACACCCCGTCGCCATCGTGTCATTTGGCTTTTAGCCTTACGACTTATTTATAATACAATATAATTTTATATTTGTCAAGAGTTTTTTCAAAATTTTTTTAAAATTATTTTTTTAGTTATAAATTTCCTAAAAACACAAGCAAATCAAGCTTTTTATCACACTATTTATTAACTTTTTTATTGATATAATACCATTTGGAAAAATAAAAATATTTAATTAATACAAACATTATGCTCATGTATAGTAATAACAGGATTTATAAAACATTGATAACTAATTAAAGTTAAAATAACTCTTGTAAAATACTATATAATAAAGATAATATTGTTTATAAATATTTTTATACTACCACTACCCTATACACAAAACAACAAAATAATAATTATTAGATTATATTAATTTACTTTAAAGTATTGACATTTGCGAGCAAAATATGTATAATTATAATATTAATTTATCCCTATGGGGGAAAGGAGATTTTATATATGAATACACAAGAGCAAAATATTGCAGAAAAAAAATTAATTAATTTAACAATTTTCAGCCCTGTAAATGTATCTGTATATTACAATACAAAATCAACATTACTTATGTCAATCGACTTAAATACAGGTATTAACAACGATACTAAAGAAATTATGAGCGAAGACAATTTTAAATTGATTTTTGTCACTCACGGATTTGAAAAAAGTATCAACTTTATTGCAAAGCCAGCTGATTTCCAAGCTAGATACGAATTCAATTTGGCAGATATGTTAACTCAAGAAGAAATCGTTTCTTCTTACGACAGAGAGGCTGCTATTTACTTTATCAATATCGAGCCAAATGGTTATGCTTTTGAACAAATGCAATCTGTTGCTGAAGAGGGAGATATCGAATTACTTCACAACAAATTGATTGAATTATCGGCTATTGAAGAAAGCGATGCTCATAACGATTACCTAATTGCTTGCTGTGCAATGGCACTTGGTAAAAATGCAGAAAAATACAATAAACCTGAAGAAGTTGATGTAATTCGCTCTGTTTATGAAAATTATAATTCTAAAGAAACTTATGGTTATATTTTTGAGAAATTCATAAACGAAAATAACGAGCAATAATTTATCATATAATTAAAGTGCTATTTGAAAATAGCACTTTTTTATTTTGCAAACAATAGAAATTTTTTATTTTATATCTCAAATAGTTATAAATAAAATTGACATAAATACTCCACTTTTGTTATAATAAATTGAAAATATTTAAAAGAGGTTTTGCTTGTGAAAAAAACTCAATCCAACAACTCAGATTTAGGGGCAAAATTTAAAAGAAAATGCAAATCTTTACTCATTTTATTTTGGACTATGTTTAAAATAGGACTTTTTACTTTTGGTGGCGGATATGCTATGATTCATTTGCTAGAAAACGAGTTTGTTTCCAAGAAAAAATGGCTTGACAATGACGAATTTTTCGACTTGGTTACCATTGCCGAGTCTACTCCCGGTCCTGTTGCGATAAACTGCTCTACTTATATCGGATACAAAACTGAAAAAATTCTTGGTTCATTTGTTGCAACAACTGCGATGTGCTTGCCGTCCTTTATAATTATTTTTGTAATATCATTATTTTTCAATGCTTTTTTGGAAAACACTTATGTAGCCGCAGCATTCAAAGGTATACAAGTATGCGCAGTATTTTTGATACTTTGTGCAGGCATAAAAATGGCAAAAAAACTTAAAAAATCGATATTTAATTTGTTATTATTTATTGCTACTTTCGCGGCAATGATTTTAGTAAGTATATTTAATGCCAAATTTTCCTCGATATTTTATATTTTAATTAGCGGTGCTATCGGTTTGTTCATCTACTCTGTCGGATACTTTAAAGATAAAGTGAAATTGAAAAAAGCTTCTGCAAATAACAGTGAAATCGCTTTAGATGAAAACTCAAATTCAACTTGCATAAATACAGATGAACAAGCAAATGCTAGTGCAAATATTGAAACAACTGAAATAAATGCTGAGCAAGTTTGTGATAATAACGAAATTAAAAATGAAAATAGTGTATCCCATGAAAATGTTACTTTAAATGAAAGCGATTGTTCCGACCTTTCGGATAACGATAATGAAGGAGGTGCAAAATGATTTACTTAGAATTATTTTTAAACTTCCTTAAAATAGGTGTTGTATCTTTTGGTGGCGGATACGGAATGATTCCGCTAATTCAGGAAACAGTTGTAACTAAAGGCTGGCTTTCACAGGAACAAATATTGAACTTTATTGCAGTGTCGGAATCTACACCGGGACCAATCGCAATAAATATGGCAACATTTATAGGCTCGTCACAAGGAGGTATTTTAGGCTCGTTTATTGCAACGCTTGGAATAGTTCTTCCGTCATTTGTTATAATATTGATTATTGCTTCCCTTGCCAAAAATTTAATGAAATTTGCAGGCGTAAAAGCAACTTTAAATGGTATTCGCCCAACTATAGTTGGAATGATATTTGCAACTTTTGTTACAATGTTTATCAGCACAGTATTTGGTATTAAGACTATTGAAAGCGTATTTTCTTTTGATTGGAAAGGCTTAGTGATTTTTACAGTTGTTGTAATTATTGCCGTTGCATATAAGCTAATTAGGAAGAAATCTCTTTCTCCGATAATCTTGATTATCTTCTCAGGCGGGCTTGGAATGCTAATGTATTGCGGATTATTTTAATAACTTTGAAAAGGCAAATCGGGGCAAATAGCCCCGATTTTTGATTAGTTTTTTCACTTTCGTTACAATAAAAGATAAACTTTTTTGATATCACGTTTATAGTCAAACAAATTTATATTCAATTTCATACCCTGCACTTTCAAGTACGCTTAAAGCCAAATTAAATTTTTCGCATTTAACCAAAAAGTAATCGGTATTAAAAGTAGACACTGCAAAAATACTAATATCATTTTGAGCAAGCAAAGCAGATATTTCGGCAATAATTCCTATTAATGAAAAATCCAATTCCCCACTAATCCTAAAAGCTTTCCAACCACTGTTTACTGTATCGATGTTATTGGGGATTGCATCAATAGGACAAACTAATGATATTTCCTCATCGGTCTTTCCAATAAAGCAAAATTTGTTATTTAATAAATTTGTTGTAATTGATTTGATTTTACAAATGGCAAAATCATATTTTAAAGCTTGTATTTTCATAGTTTTATTATATCAATATTGCTAACATTAGTCAATAATAAAATAAATAATTAATTTTGATATATTAGTTGACAATATTTTATATGTATTATACAATGTGCTTGTAAAATTAAAAATGGTCATCGGAGAACTGACTGCCGCAGCAGTCGGACGAAAATCGTCCTTTGTTGAAAAGATGTCGAGTGCGCTCGGTTATTGTAAAAAATAACTGAGGCATTTTTTATTTACATACCATTTATTTTATTATAAAATTTGTTTGTTTTAATAACAATTAAAATAATTGTGAATATAAAAACGGCGTTAAATATGAAAATTCAAATTTCCGAACATTTTACAACTAAAAAATTGATTGTATTTGTACTGCCTTCTATATTTATGATGATTATCACTTCTATTTATGGAGTGATAGTCGAAATTGGATATACTATTGGATGTGCTCCGATAATAGCATATAATTATGGCTATGAAAACCACTTAGAATTAAAAAGCTTATTCAAAAAAAGTGTTATAACTATGAGCATTGTCGGTATTATCTTATCAGGGTTAGCTCAAGCACTTGCAATTCCACTTGCTAAATTATTTGTTGGATATAATGAAGAATTATATACATTAACAGTATATGCTTTTAGACTATTTTCTTTCTCATTTATTTTTTCAGGAATAAATATTTTTTCATCTGGATTTTTTACAGCACTTAATAATGGAATTATTTCTGCTATAATTTCTTTTTTACATGGTTTAATATTTCAAGTGGCATTTGTATTTATACTTCCATTAATTTTTGGGGTAGATGGAATTTGGTGGGCTATGTTTGCTACAGAGATTTGCGCTTGTATAGTTTCCGTTTCTTTCTTTATTGCTAAAAGAAAAAAATATCATTATGCATAATCAAAATTATTCGACACTTTTTTTACTAAATAATTTCTTCGCTATTGATTTTTTATTTATTTTGTGTTATAGTAATATATGAAAGTACTATTAAAAAATATCGATAGTAGGAGTAAACTATGAAAAAAAATCTTGTTGCAATAGAAACCGCTGCAATCCTTGTTTTAATCGGTTTAATTATTGCGGGTATAATATTAAAAATCTTCACACTTATTATAATACCTATTTGTTTGTTGATTATAGGCATTTTAGGTATTGCAATTTATAAAATTATTGAACTTAAAAGAAATGGCGATGCCAAAGGCAATACTAACACTGACAATGATAAAGACGGAAAGGCAGCAAATTTTTCAAATCCGAAAAATGCTTGGGAGTTTTCCACAATAGGCGAAAAGACAAAAAGCATAGCTTTTATTTTTACCTTTACAGTTTGCTGTATAGCCTTTTTGATACTGTGTATGTACGGCCATATTAAAGCAGGCATAATCACAATAATTGTTGGCATTGTTTTAATAGTTTTAGCCATTATTACAATGGCAGTTATCGAAAAATATTTGATAAAAAAACATAAGGAAAATAAAAATAATTACAGTTCAAATTCGGAGCTTGTAGAAACAACAGAAGAAAGCAATCAGCCTTTAAACATAGTCTCCACTACCCCAATTTCACAAGAACAAAACAAAGATTTCGCATTACAAATCGAGGATAACGCTGACCAACAGCCTTCCGACACAGACATTTAAATTAAATTTGTTGATATAAAAAAACAGCCGTAAATTTACGGCTATTTTTTTATTTAAAACATTGTGAGTTGTTCGCAAAGTACTTTTTCCTCAAAAGTCCTGCAATACTCAAACAGCTTATCTATATTAGTCTCTATACCATACTTTTTGCACTCGGAATAAAAATATTTCATAATTTCATCATTATTTTTACTGCCTACTACATAGCTGTCGCCGTAAATTTTTTTATATTTTGCAGACAAATTAGGGAAATGTTTGTCGAGCTGCTTATAAAAATATTCCCTGTTTCCGTTACGCAATGTAAGCCCCATACCAAAACAAACAATACCATAAACTTTTGCTTGTATGCAATAATTTAAAATGCCCTCTATATTTTGTTTGGTATCGTTGATAAACGGAAGTATTGGCGACAACCATACAACTGTTGGAATATCGTTATCTCGCAATATATTTAAAACTTCCGCACGTCTTTTTGTAGTACAAACATTAGGCTCGATTTTTTTGCACAAATCTTCGTCAAAAGTCGTCAAAGTTATTTGAACAACGCATTTTGTTTTCTCATTTATGCTTTTTAGCAAGTCCAAATCCCGCAAAATCAAGTCCGACTTAGTTATAATGCTAACCCCAAAACCATATCTGTCAATTAGTTCCAATGCTTTTCGCATATTGCAAAGCTTACTCTCCAATGGAATATATGGGTCAGTCATACAACCGGTGCCTATCATACATTTTTTACGCTTTTTTCTAAGTACATTTTCAAGCAATTCAATCGCATTACCTTTGATTTCGATATCTTCAAAATCATGGTTCATTTGATAGCAATCGCTACGCGAATCACAATATATGCAGCCGTGCGAACAACCACGATATATATTCATACCGTTTTTAGCTGATAAAATACTTTTGGATTGTACTATATGCATAAAAAGCACCTCCTAAAATTTATTTTGCTAATTGTTCAAATGCTAATTGCAAACTACCTGTAAATTATATTGTTTTTCTTTCTATAATCGAAAAAATGCCGTCATAAATGTATCGATATCTTTTTATACATCTTTGTAACAATTTCATTGTAGATTATATTTGCTATATCTAAATTGTCTTTTATTACTTTTTTATAATCATATTTTTATATGATAATTGTAAAAACAATTATCTTGTAGGCATTTCAAAGCCTTTTAATGCCTTATTTAAAAAATCGTTAAATGGTTTCATAGCTTTAAATATCTCAATAGTTTTTTGCAAAAATGCTTCACTGTCAAGTACTTCTTCGTCTGACATAAAATATTCCAAATACCACGATTTATACTTCAAGTATTCGGCTTGAGGATGTTCCTTGTCATACTCAGCAGGAACATTTTTCAAAGCCGTGCCTTTTACCGTAAAATACTTTTTAAATTGATTATCGGTTATAATATCATTCCACTCACTAGGATGCGCCGCAATATAATCACGCACCATGTTAGTCGCATTTTTAAACATATCGGCAAATAATCCGCCACCTAGAAAAGTTCCACCGTTTGGTTTTATCATTATATAATATCCGACAGGAATAGGCAGTTTACCCATTGAAGATATATGAGCCCTAAATGACGCATTATACGGCGATTTATCGTGACTGAATCTTGTGTCGCGAACTAATTTAAAAGTAAGTTCTTTTGGTATGTTGTTCAAAACACTTTTGTCAAATGTTCCAATGCCGTAAATAAGCTCCTGAACAAGTTGTTCAAACTGTTCGCTTGCCGTTTTATTCTCTTTCTTGTGTTCATGATACCATTCGCGGTTATTGTTTGCAGATAATTGAGAAAGGTAATTAAGTATGATTTTAGTATCCATTTTATTTAGCTCCTTTAAATATATTTTATTTTAATTAAAATATTATTTTTGTAATTTGATAAAAGCTTTATAAGCTTTTTCTAGTATTTCTGCACTTTCAACGTCTGCAATGGTTGCTCCTCCCGTTGCAATCATTGTCGCCACGCCGTGGGTAAATATGATAAGCATTATATAAATTTCTTTTACCTTATCCTCAGGAAGTTCGAGTTTTTTTGAAAGTTGCACGGTAGCCTGCTTATCTCCCATCCATTCATAAATATCGTTAAAACTATTAAGACCGTTAAGTTTTTGCAAAAATAAAAGCTTAAACAAATTTGTTTCATATTTTGCAAATGCGACATTTGCTTTTGCCATACTTTCCAATATACTATCTTTTTGCACTCTAGTATAAATAAAGTTGTTATAAAATTGCATAGCGACACCGATTACAGCTTCCTTCAAACTTTCCATATTTTCAAAATAACTATATATCGGCTGAACTGAACAACCAATCTCATCTGCAATATTTTTTACGACAACTTGTTCGTACCCTTTTTCTCTCGCTAAATTAAATGCGACATCCAAAATCATTTGTTTTGTTATTCTTTGCTTAGGCATTACATTTCCTCATAAATAAAACTTGTTATATAACATATATTATATAACCTTGTTTATATAATGTCAATATATTTTTAATATTTCATATAATTTCAAAGCAAAATTTAAAAGTTATAGCGTATTTACATATTAACCAAATCTTTTAACATGATAAGTTTACAGCCTTGTTTTTCATAATATTGCAACAATTCTGGGATTTTTGTTTTATCGTAACTTGTTATACAATCAGTTAAAACATCCACATTATAATTCGCTTTACGCAAGTTATAACAAGACGATTTTACGCAAACAGCTGCATCCCCGCCTGCGATAATCAAATTACAAATGCCATTTTTCTCAAGAAAATCCGAAAACTCATTGCAGCTTAGTGCATTGCTCTTGTATTTTGTAAAAATATTATCGGAAACCACTTTTAAATCAAAAGCCAATTCCGCACCATAAGTATTGTGCTTAAAAGTTCTCGTGCCGGCAGATAGATTTTCGTGTCTAATGTAAATTACAGTCAAATTATTGTCCGTTGCCCACTCAATAGCATTATTTATGTTATCGATTACCTCCTTATAATTTTTTGTAATGTCATTTTGAATATCGATAATGACCAAAGCTTTTTTATCCATATTGCTCTCTCCTAGTTTTTTTGTTATATTTTAACATATAATTATTGACATCATTATGGCAACAATTATATAATAAATTAAACAAATTTAGAGGTGCTGAAAATGAAAATCCAAAGGCTTATTAGTATTATAACGATTTTACTTGATAAAAAACGCATAGGTGCGCAGGAGTTGGCTGAAATGTTCGAAGTGTCGACACGCACTATTTATCGTGATATTGATGCTATTAATATGGCAGGTATTCCTATTTGTTCAACTTCGGGAGTAGGCGGCGGATTTGAAATTATGCAAGAATATAAAATCGAAAAAAATGTATTTACAACTGCCGACCTTTCCGCTATTTTAATGGGACTTTATAGTTTGACAGATACGGTACGGGGCGATGAATTGATAAATGCTCTTGCTAAAGTAAAAAGTTTTATTCCCGCAACAAAAGCACAAGATATAGAACTAAAAGCCAATCAAATTTATATTGATTTGAGCCCTTGGATGGGAAACAAAAATGCAGAAAAACAGTTAACTATTATAAAAGCTGCATTGCAGGAAAAAAAGTTGCTTTCCTTTGAATATTCAGACCGACATGGCAATAAAACTGCTCGTATAGTCGAGCCATATCAACTTATATTAAAAAGCAATCATTGGTATTTTCAAGGGTATTGCCGTATAAGAAACGATTTTCGGTTATTCCGATTAGGTCGTATCTCAATACTAAAAATGAGTGAGGAAAACTTTACTCCGCGAGATTATCCAAAACCTCAGCTGGATTTTAGCAATGTGTGGGAGCAAATGCAGACAAAAATCAAAATTCGTGTGCACCAATCTATTTTGGATAGAGTGTTAGATTATTGCACTTACGAGGATATTTTTCCATGTGAAAATGACTATTACATTGCACAATTTCCTTTTATTGAAAACGAATACTACTTTGACATTCTTTTAAGTTTTGGCGATAAATGCGAATGCTTAGAGCCATTGGATATCCGTACTAAAATAAAAGAAAAATTACAAAATATTTTAGCTTTATATAGTAGCTAAAAACATCCTTATATTTGTAAAATTTTTTACAATAACTATAACAAAACAAAAAAAGAAACCACTACTCAGTTCCTTTTTTTTGTTATTCAACTTTCATTATTATTTTTTTAAAAAGTTTTCGAAACATGTATTAAACTCCTGCGGAGTATCCATATTTACACAGTGTCCTGCATTTTTAAATATTATTTTGTCGCAATTTTCATAGTCTGCCCATTCGTTTACAATTTCAATTTCTGCAGGAATATCATACTCTCCACAGCCAATCAATAGCTTGTATTGACGTTGCTTTGTCGGATATTTATTTACGAGTTTTTGCACCCCTGCCAAATACATAAATGATTTTTTCCTAAAATTTATATTAAGATTATAAAAAGCTGTTTGCGCATCTTTTGTATAAGCAGATATTTTTTTATTTGCCTTTGCAAACCACTTGATAGAAAAAATGGCTTTAATCATCATTTTCATTTGAGTTTTTGAATTATCTTTTTGTTTAGCTGTGTCAAAATTATTAATATCATAGCCGCCAAAACAAGCAAGCGACAAAACCTTATTTTCGTATTTATTAGCAAAGTCTTGTATAAAAACCGAGCCTAATGATACCCCTACAAAATGAGCTACTTGAATATTATGCTTTTGAAAAATTTCATTTATCCAATCGGACATTTTTTCTACACTATCACTTTTTTGTACGCGAATAGAATTTCCGTGTCCTAAAATATCAATAGCAAGCAAATTATATTTGCCCGCAAAATATTCAAATTGTGTTTCAAACATTCTGCTGTCAACAAATGCGGCATGAATAAAAACCAACCAATCCCTATTTGCTGAGTCATCTATATAATACGCAATAGGCGAATTTTCCAAATATAAATTTTCCATTTTGTTCACTCCTTGATATTTTTTAATAATCGACTGTACCATTTAATATTGAATTTTATTAAATCTCGTCCGTATGTTGCCGTTTGCAGTTGGAAATAAAATATATCGTTATTTTGATTTTCATTTGATAGCATTTTCCCGTCATTACATATTTTATTTAAATCACAAAGCATAGTTTTTAAATCTGCTATATGATTTTTGATAAGTTTTATACGGGTTTCTTTTTCCGCAAAGCCTAAAAAATAAATTTTGGAAAGTTCGGGATTTTTTGCAGCATAACTATCAATAGGACTGATTAACCAACTATCAAAGTAATTTTTACCGCTGTCAGTTATACTGTAAATCTTTTTCAGTTTACCATTTTCGCTTATTTCATTACTTATAATATACCCGTTTTTCAATAATTTTTTTATTGCGGCTTGTATGCTGCCCATACTGCAACTATACATTAAGTTCAGACCTTCATTTATACGTTTTCGAAGCTGGTAAATTGTTCTTGATTGCAATAGCAATAAACCTAAAATAATATTTTCCATTTCACTACCTTTATATTACTAATAGTAACATTTTTAATCAAAATTGTCAATACATAATATCAAAATAATATATAAAAAATCAAGTTTAACAAATATTTAAATCAAATACATTTTTACTTACATTACAAACGCTTATAAGTTTATGATACTATACCTGTTTATTTTAAGGCAAATAAAAAATTGAGTGCGCCATTTACTGCTACCGAAAGTTTTTTGTCGTTTTACTTTCGTACACTCAATTCTTTATTTTCTATAAAGTTTTATTCGGTTGTTATGCTTTTTCCGATATGATTTTTAATATTGTGATTTCCTCGCCCTTGACTGATATGTATAGTTTTAACTTACATTTCGGACAAAGTATTTCCGCGTTTGAGCCATCGCCAGCCTTTAACAATTTATACCCGCAGTCGGGACATACAACGTAGTTTGTCATACAACCTCGATATAGTCGGAAAGATTACGCCGCACCCCGCAATTCACGCCGTATTCATCCACATAACCCAGCCGTAAAATCATTTGCACGGGAGCGGTAACGCCTAAATCAGTTTGTATGGACGAGCAAAACGGTTGTGTTTCCAATGCGGCGGAAAACGGTTGTACGGCAATATTGTTTGCGGCACAGTCAAACCAAAACGCTTGCGTTTTTCTACCCGTGTTTATCAATTCTTCAAACGTATTGCCACCCGTAATAATGGCGAATGCCCCGCAATTATTTAGTTGTTTTTTTGCTGTGTCAATTCCTTGTTGTGCGAATTTATCGCCTTTTGCGCTTTCTCTTGTCGTCGTCCAATAATAGAAAGTTTTGACTATACCTTTTAAGCCTATCATATCGGCGGTTATGCCGTCTAATTTGCTTGCGGCATCCTTGTCCGAAAAGCGCATCCATTCCGCCAATTCGTCGCGGTATGCTTGATTAGCCGATTGCACCGTAACAGCGTCCATTGAAATGCGTTTTACATAATCAAAATTTTCGTCGCCGTTTTGATATAGCGAAATTGCCGAATATTTATTTAATAAGGCAGTTGCCGTTTCTTGTTTGATTTTTCCGTTTGAGTACGCCGATTTATCGGTATGCCGTTTATCAATCAATGCAAGTTTGGCGGTATCGACAGTTGTGTTTTCGCGTTTTTGATATGCAACTTGCACGGACAAATCGTTGCAGTTTATTTGTGTATCATAGCCGTATGCGCTAAACGCAACGCTCATTGTTTCTACATAGCAACCAAGCGAAATATACGCCTCGCGTTTTTCACTATCAACTACATTTAATACGCGACTTTCGTCTATTGAAATTTGCAAGCGGTTTTCGTTGAGGTAAAGTTTAACGCTCCACATTTGCGTATTATGTGAGTTAGCCGCAATAGAGGAATACCACAGCGCATTTTGAATATCGCCCTCAACACCGTCTAATTTACGCGACGGATTAACTTTTAACGGTCTGCCCATAATTGCCGCCGCAGTAAGAACAGCGGACAGTGCGATAATGACCGCGCCTAAAATCGAAAATACAATAATCATAACTTTATTTTTCCTTGTCATAGTTTTCCCCCTTATTTGCAAGCACACAGCAGCCGTTCAAAACAAAACGCCGAAAAATCTTTTTCATTTAATTGCAACATTTTCAAATAGTCTTTTTTGTGATTTATCATTCTGATTATGCCCGCAATCGAACTCCAAACGAATAGCAGAATTGCCGAATTGTCAAGCGCAATATTGATAATTCCTTCGTCCTTTCCTTGCTGTAATAAAGCAATTAGTTTTTCGTTTAATGCCTCGCCCAAATGGTATATGTCTTTGTAAATTTGCGGCGTATCGTCGGCTTTTATGTTTACGTTAATCGTTCCTATAAGCCCCTCGAAATAGAGCGGGTAACGAGTGGCAAGCCTAAAAACATCTTGACATATTTTTGTGAACGTATCGCTGAAAGCGTTTTTTTCGTCGATTGCTTTATCTACTTTGACGACTATCTTTTCCATAAATTCCAAAACGAGCGCAAAATAAACCTCGTCTTTATCTTTGAAATAGCCGTATAACGTGGGTTTGCTATAACCTGCCGCTGTTGCAAGTTGTTCCATTGTCGTCTTTTCAACGCCGTTTTTGCAAAATAATTTGTCGGCGGCGTCTAAAATGTTTCGACGGTTAAACGCTATTGTTCTTTGTGTTCTTGTGTTCATAGTACCCTCCTAAACTTTACTATCGGTAAAATTATAACACTTACAGTAAAGAAAAGTCAAGCATTTTGCTTGGCTTTTCGTTTGATATTTGCTATAATGTCAATGTAACACAAAAGATTTTTTTCGTATACATTTTGTAGATTTGTTATTTGCTTGTGCTTACCGTCTGGGGACGAAATACGCCGCCTCGACAAATTATCAAGGGCGACGACTTATCTCCCGTCAAGTATAAGACGACACAAACAGAATATTTATAAATGCTGTTTAGTAGAAATCAAAGCGCGATAAACAACCTAATGCAAGCCCTTATGCGCGGCAAGATTGCCGACACGCTTTTAGCGCAAATTGAAAAATTAGAGCGCGAAAACGCCGAACTGAACGCGACGATTGAAAGCGAAAAGGCGTTGCAAATCAATTACACTTATGACGATATTTGCAAGTGGTTAGAACATTTCCGCGCGCTTGACTATACCAAGACGAAAAACCGCAAGGCATTGATTGACACGTTTATTTATCGCGTTGTGCTGTACGACGACAAAATGAAAGTGCTTTTCAATCTCAAAAGCGGACAAAAGAACGAACTACTATTGAACTTGATATTCCCCGATTACCCAGACGGGAACGGCGGCGCGGACGAAAACAGCACAAAAGAAAAAGAAACCGAAAACTCGGTTTCTCTATCTAGGTGTTCATATACCCCTGTTATGGTGCGGATGAAGAGACTTGAACTCCCACATCGTAGATACTAGATCCTAAGTCTAGCGCGTCTGCCAATTCCGCCACATCCGCATAAAAATTAATGGTGACCCATTGGAGATTCGAACTCCAGACACCTTGATTAAAAGTCAAGTGCTCTACCGACTGAGCTAATGGATCATAAAATAAATTTTTTGATTTTGCTAAGCAAAATATTTGTCATAAAATTGTTACTTTGGCTGGGGTAGAGGGATTCGAACCCCCGAGTGTCGGAGTCAGAGTCCGTTGCCTTACCGCTTGGCGATACCCCATCGATATCTTATATTTTATGTAACAATTATATTGGCTGGGGTGGCAGGATTTGAACCTACGAATGCCAGAATCAAAATCTGGTGCCTTACCGCTTGGCGACACCCCAATAGTATCGCATTTTTAAAAATTTAATGGGGTGAGTAAAGGGAATTGAACCCTTGACCTCCAGGGCCACAACCTGGCGCGCTAGCCAACTGCGCTATACCCACCACATTTGGTGAGCCAGAAGGGATTCGAACCCCTGACCTACGGCTTAGAAGGCCGTTGCTCTATCCAACTGAGCTACTGACCCATATGGAGCGGGTGATGGGAATCGAACCCACACGACCAGCTTGGAAGGCTGGGATTCTACCATTGAACTACACCCGCATAATCTCAACGCCATTAGATAATACCATATAAATGAATTATTGTCAATTATTTTGATTAAAATTTTCAAAAATAATTTTTATATAGATTATTTAAAGATTGAAAAAATACTTGGCTGTACCCTCGACTATATATTATAAAGATTTTAATATATTATGTCAAGCAAAAAAATACATATTTTACAACAAAATAACAAATTATCCGCTATAATTATTACTCTTATTTACATTATTATTGTATTTATACAATTAAACGATAAAATTTTGTTTTTAACCTATTGTATTCTCCTGTCTATTATAAAAATATTACAAATTTAATTGCATTTCCTCACATTCACACTCTCCTATCTTAAGACGGTAAACTTCGTTTTTACCTATATTTTCAAACCCAACCGATTTATAGCAGTATTTTGCATTATCGTTATTTGCAAAAACTCCTAAGGTAATTTTATCTGCCTTTAAAATATTTTTCACATATTCAATAGCAGTTATTAACATTTTTTTGCCATAACCGTGACCGCGTAAAGTCGGATTGACAATTACAAATCCAAAACGCACAACTTTGTCATTCCCATCAATCGGATATCTAATCGTCAAATGTCCAATAATTTTGTCATCGCAAACATACGTCAGCGGAATAAATCTACCCGTTCTAATCATAGGAGTATAACACCTATTAATATCATTGCCGCAAACGGGAAATATGTTTATCCTGTCAGCCGACCATTGGTATAAGCTTTTTTCATCTGCAATCCAACTTGCTATTGTATTTGCATCTTCCAATATGTAATTTCGTAATTTCATAAATCTCCTATAAATGCATTATCCTAACGAAAATCGATACTATTTTACTTTTTTAATTTTATTACAAGAAAAACTACCATAGCAATAGCTCCCAAACTTGGTATTACCATTAACCACCATAAAGCAGTCAAATCCGTATGTACTTTTTGCTCTTCAGTTTCGGACGGCTTGTTTAAAACAGGCGGCTCCGTAGGAATTATTGGAGGATTTACTTCGTCTTCATTCGGTTTTTCTTGTTCACTATCCGGCGGCACGACAGGGTCTGTCGGAGGTTTTATTACATCATCTTCATCTGGCGGCTCAACAGGGTTAGGGGCGATTGGAGGTTTTATCTCCTCTTTATCTTCCCTTTCTACTGTAATTTTAATTTGATAGTTTTTGTAATTATTTTTATCAAAATATTCCGCCGTTAAATCCGAATTAATGCCTACTGAAAGTTGCTTGCTGCCATATAACCAACTCCACCCGTTAGGCAAATCTATCATACTCAGTTCAGTAATGCCGTTCGAAACCTTCATATTTATGCTTGGCATTATAGGCGGATTATTTGCTTTATTTATTGTAAAAGTTGTTTGTTTGTCGCCTGTATAACTGCCTATACCGCAAATTATTGCGGTTGCAGTTCCTGAATTTATATTATTTATGTAACTGACAGTATAATCCTTTTCGGTTAAAACTATGCCATTATGCTTTACTGTAACTGTTGGCGTTATTGCAGAGCCATTATATACAAATTCACCATTTTGAATGTTTATTTCGCTATCAGCTATTGATAACAATGGTGTTTCTTGATTAGCAGTATAAGTGATTGCTTTTATTGCGGCCGTACCATTTACATTACTCCAATAATCTTTATAACGCATGGACGACTTACCGCCTATTGTAGTAAATAATATTTCCGCCTTACCCGTGTTAGCACCAACTTCTACTACAACTGCAAATTTACTGCCTTTTTCTACTTTTACAGGCTCGTTCAGTTTTACCGTTCTATATCCGCCAAAATCAAAATAGCTACTACCCTCTCCACTTAAAGTACCGCTTTGCGGATTATCTAAATCTTTTAAATTTGTATATATCTTTACTTTTAATGATACATTTTTATTTGTAATTCCAACATTAACCGCTTGCACATACTCCAATAAATTATTTGTACCGCATTTTGCCTCAAACACATTTGCAAACATACTGCAATCTTTGTTTATCGTACTGCTAAGTGCACTTGTAAGGCTACTGTCATAAAAATAATTATTTTCATTTTCCTCTTTTAACGAAAATTCAAACGCATATTTTGCTGTGCTTTTATTGTCGTAAGATAGATAAAAATAAGGTAAACTGTTATAGCTGTTTTTAACAATCCAACCTCCGTTTTGCGATGCTGCGCCCGGAACAAATTTATTTGCTGCTATATTATCATCCCATCCAACGAGTGTTACTGCATGTGCAACACCGCTATTGCTTTCAAGCTTTGGGTTGTAATATTCCGTCTCACGCACATTGTTGTATGAAAAAGTTATAGCCCCATACTTGGCAATGGCAAGTTTAATTTGATAAATATCGTCTGTAGCAATATGAACAGCATTTGTTAATCGGTATTTGCCATTTTCAAATTGATTTTCTGTTGCACTTAAAGAACTATCTGTCGGACCGCACCATTGAGAGAATAAATTTGCACAGTATGATGGTTGCCCCGCAGCATTAAGCCAATTTTCGCCTGTATATTCCCCACGAGTATTACCAAGTGGGTCTGCACCGCGAAAATGTCTTGAATAAGCAACATTTTGCGGAGACAATTTTAAAGTGTTAGCATTTACGCTACTATCTATTCCGCTACGCAAAATAGAAGTTTCGGAGGCACTTATGCTTGAGTACGCCCAACATAAATTGCTGCTGCCTTGGTCGCGAACAGGCGTTACAAACCCATAGTCCCTACTGTCGTATGTTGACATATCCGCAATTTCGGAAACATCCGTATTTTGCAAATCGCTAACCGATTGACACTCGTGTGATTGAATTTTTGCGGTAACAGGATAATCAAAAGTCACTGCTTTAAAAGCTAAAGCAGTAAATATTATGATAACTAAAATTATTAAATCAAAAATTTTGAGTTTTGTTAGTTTATTCATAAAAGCTTTATTATCCACCATTGCCAAATATCAATCCTTTTCGGAAATTAACTTTTTTCTAAATTTGTTTTTAATTTTATCAAAAAATTTAAACGAAACATTTTTATTTTTTAAAATCACTATCAATATGTATATTATAAGCAATGCCACACAAGTACCAACAATTATACCATACATTGCAGGTAAAGAAACACTGTTATCAAAAAAATAAATATTAGCGTCAAATCCGTCTCTTATACCTTTTATAGCCTCGCTTGTAACTCCCACATTTGCTAGTTCATTCAAATACCCGTTCATACAATGATTGCGCATAATCGAAGTACCATAAGTACCCGGCAATAGTCCTAAAAAATTCGCTAATCCTTTTGAAAAAGAAGATATTGGCATATATGCTCCGCTTATAAAACCATATAATGCGGAAATCAATGTAGCAATAGCAGATTGCATACCTTGAGTTGATACAAATGACAATATAATAGTTGCAAGTAAACTTCCAAACAAAATGTTGCATAAACATCCAAGCAAAATCATAAAGAAATCGGAAACCGAAATATACCAGCCAACTGCAGCTAAATATATACAGCCCAAAACTAAAACACTGATTATTACAAGCGTAACTACAAAAATATTTGATATCAAATAAGATATTGAAATAGTCGTAGATTTTACGGGTGCAACTTTAAAGTCATTTATCGAAGAATGAATTTTATCGTCCACCATAACCATATTTGCACAAAAAGCTACCGTCACGGAACTTACGCTAAGCACTGATGATAGAAGCCACGCACCAGCAATACCATTTATAATTTTGCTGTCTACACTGAATCCTTCTGGAAAAGCTTGAGTAAAACTATCAATATAAATATTTCTTAAAAAAGTAAAGAATAAAACCAACAAAATTAACGGAGTAAGCATTGATGTGAAAAATAAAAATTTGTCTTTAAAATATGTCTTGGTATTACGACCTATAAGTGAACATAATTTTTTTGCTTCCTGCATATCACACCTCCTTCAAATCTTTACCTGTTACATTAAGAAAAACATCGTCCATATTGCCTTTTAACACCTCGAAATCGTCAAATATTTCAGGTTTTTGTGCTATATATTTTGGCACTTCGTTAGTGCTATCCAATTTAACCAAAATAAAATCTCTTTCCTTACGTATATGTTTACCCAAACCTACAAAAAATTCTTCCGCCTCGTCCTTTTTGTTATAAAACTTAATATAATCATTTGCATATTTATTTTTTAGCTCATGAGGAGTACCCTCAGTCGCAATTTTTCCGCTATCCAAAATAACCACATAATCAGAGTCGGAAGCTTCTTCCATATAATGAGTTGTTAGAAAAACAGTCAATCCTTGTTCACTTCTCAATCTATCAATAACACTCCAAACAGTGATTCTTGTTTTAGGGTCAAGCCCTGTAGTAGGCTCGTCCAAAATCAAAAGTTTGGGATTGTGAATAAGTGCCCTTGCAATATCCAAACGTCTTTTTTGTCCGCCTGAAAGTTTATTGATAGGTCTTTTCAAAATATCTTTTAAATCAAGTAGTTCAGTCATTTCTTTCAACCTGTTTTTAAAGTCAGTTCCAAAAATACCATACAAAGCAGCTCTGTATTTTAAATTATCGTAGCCACTTAACTTTTTATCAAGCACGGAATTTTGAAAAACAATACCAATATTACTTTTTATTTTATCGATATTTTTATCCAAATCTTCACCGCAAATCAGGGCTTTACCGCTGTCCTTTTGCAGTATGCCGCTTATAATGTTTATGGTAGTGGATTTGCCTGCGCCGTTAACACCCAAAAATGCAAAAAGTTCGCCTTCTTTCACACAAAACGAAATGTCATCCACGGCTTTAACGTCTTTAAAACTTTTATGTAAATTTTCAATTTTTACAATCATAGTGACTCCTTATTTTTGTTCCTTTTATACTTTTAATATCGATTTTTAAAAGATTATTGTTGTATTTTAAGTTTTTGCTTTGCGATTGCATACGAACAATCAATAAATTTTTTTATCATTTCCTCATTCATTTTGTCAAGGTAAACACTGCTTTTGTATTTTGCTTGCACAGGAGGGCAATGATAGCCTTTGATTACAATATCGGGATATTGATTGCGCAGTATAACGGCAAGTTCGCTATCCGTAGAAAAAGTCAGCATATTTTGATTATATAGCACAAACACTTCCGCAAAAATCCTGTATTTTTGTGTCTTTTCGTTTTTCAACTTTATTACTGCATAATCATCCCCCGCAAACGGAAAGTCCAAATACGCCCCGCTTTTAGAAAGACAATATTCAATCAAATGTTCTTTATTCATAATGCACCAGCTTTTATTTTATAGTTTTAAATTTTGCATACAGCATATTGTGGTCGGAACAGTCGTCTTCTTTCATACCGCTTGATATAAGCTCAAGATTATCCGAATATATGATATTATCTATTGCTTTAAAGTTGCAATCATCGCCACGATAGCTGTCATATATTTTATTTTGTTTATTCACTATGCTATATCCGTTATCTAATAATTTTGAAAACTCATAAAAGCCTAGCACATTATAATCGCCTGTTACGATTTTGTATGGACACGGGTCGCTTTTTAAAAGCTGTAAAATATAGTCAAACTGAGCCTCTCTTAAACTTATTCCGTTATCTAGTTTAACCTCTTCGTAAGATAAATGCGTATTGTAAAAGGCTATTTGTACACCATTTATCGTAATCAATGTACGCATTATTATCCTTTTTTCCACATCGGATTTTTCATATTCATAAGGGTATGGAAGTTTAAAGGAATGTTTTCTATCAAAGTTATTTTTAGAGACTTGAGCGATTCCGTAACTATCCCCAAAGCCTTGCAAATGCAAAGGAAAATAAGCAACATTATTTAAGTATGAACTGTTTTTAAAAATACTTAAAAAATCTTGTTTGCCTGTCCTGTTTGATAAATGGTCAACTTCTTGAAGCCCCGCAATATCTGCACCTACACTTTGAATATTGTCTTTAATTTTGCTTACCGATTCAAAAGTGGCAGCAGCGCCTTTTATGTTGTAAGTACAAACAGTAAAATCCATTTCCTTATACTCCCCCAATACTATTCCATCACTCATATCGTAAGGCTTATTAGGCGTTATTTTTTTACCACAAGCTGTCAGTGTAAGCAGCATTAACAGCACAAGCATAACTATTGAAGATTTTTTCATAAATCCACCATCGTTAAATTTATATTATAATTATAACACTAATGTCAAAAATAATCAATATTTTATCAACTAGTTATGTACATAGAATAACAATAATTTATGTACATAAACGGCTTGATTTAGTATGTCGATTGTAAATAAAATATAAAATTTAAATAATATTTTACCTTTTATCTATTTATAACTTGACAAAAATTTACTTTTATTGCTATAATTAATATATAAAAAGTACATAGATTATTGTTATTCTATGTACTTTTTTTTGTTTTAAATTATTTATTTTTTTTAAAAATAATACCGATTTTTGAGCTGTTTTTTGTATTATTGGACTTATTTTGTAAAAAAACATTTACGTAATTGATAGTTGTTATTACAATTACTTTTTCGGTACGTTTAATCATAAAAAATTATCACTACAAATAATATAAACTTATTACCGCATTTTAAAGCGTAAAAAACAACTTTTGATATCAAAGTTGTTTTTTACACAAACTTAAATTTTTAAAACTCTTTTTATAAAATCAATCGTCTTTTCTGCACATAGTTTTGCTTTTTGTTCCAAACCATGCCCCCCACCTTCTACTAAAAAATATTCAGTATAAATGCCATTTTCTTTCAACAATTTATGACCATCTAAAGCATCTTGCTTGCTTCTGTCATTATCAAGTGAACCTTGCAAAAACAAAGTTGGGCACTTTACTTTTTCAAAATGTTCTATACAAAGATTTTTATCATCATCTTCAAAAAATAGTTTTGAAATTTTTTTACCACAATACTTTACTAATCCACCATTATCCAAATGTTCCTTATTATCCAAATAAAACTGTCTTGGACCACCGGGATTGATAATATTGTTGCTTATTGCTGTAGCAACTGACACATTAAACGCAAGTTTTTGATACTTTTGCTCCATCCTGAATGCCGCAGTAGTACCGCTGCTTATACCAAAACAACCAATTAATCCATCATGTGACAAACCGCTATTTACTATGTAGTCATAAACATTTTTTACACCTTCGCCCCATCTTTCATGTGTAAAATATCTATTGTCTCCCCAAGTACAGTATTCCCCAAATTGGTCAAAGGATAAAAACGCCATATTGTTTTTAATTGCCAAATCACGTACAGCTTTTGGTGCACCACCTAGAATTCTTCCACCACCCTGAATAGGTTTTGTCCACCCATGACAATAAATAATTGTAGGTATATTATGAGAATTTTTATTTGGCAAATAAAGTCTGCAAAAATTATTATCTCCATAATCCAATTTGAAAAACTTTTTGTACATAATTTACTCCATTTAATGTATTTGCAATATTACGCAAAATTATTAATTAATACTTTTAACGACTTATTTATTATGTTTCAATTCATTTAGTTTGCTTTTTATTAAATGATAAGCTGTATCAACATTATCAATATCCAAAACCACTTTTTCCATTGGGCAAAGGTCATTACCCTTTCTATTTATAATTTTATCTGTCAAAATATCATAATAAAAAGATATATGGTTATTTTTTAGTACCTGTATAGCAGATTTTGAAATAGTTTTAGCATACACAGCAACTATTTCCGCTTTAACGTAAAGCATAGCAACAGCTTTTCCAACTATTAAATCGGCTACAGAATATCCCTTTAAATTTATCCCACTATCAATAAACTCAATCATAGGGCTAACGCCCTTTTTGTCACTTGTAAAAACTTTGTCGCCTTTACATAACGCTATCGTATGTCCTGTAAGAGCTATTTTCGCATTTTCCAAATCACTCATTGATACCTCTTTTTATCATTAAGTACTTTAAAAGTATTACAATTATTGGCACAATAACTATTTGAACTGCAACAGCAATAAGTCCTGTTTTTATTTGTGTCCAAACCATTTGTACGGTTAAACCAAATACAGGCTGCAAAATTGCGGCTGTCATTAAAAAGGTTGCCCTTCCAACAACAAACGCTAATATTACTGCTAAAAAAGCAAATACATCATTTTTAATAATTTGTTTTGAAAACATACCTGTTACTATTGCAAAAACTGCAAGTTCAACTACCATATAAGGTAGTCTTTCAAGTGTCGGCATTGGATTTCCTGCCGCTAAAGTTATTAAAAAGCTAATAATAGGAGATACTACTCCCACGCCAAGCCCCCATAAAGTACCAAGGAGACATCCACCAAGCAAAACAGGCAAATACATTGGTAGCCAACTTGCACCACCTGTAGCACCTGCAATTAAGTGCACTAGTTGAGGAAGTCCAACAGCAAGTGCTACAATAGCAATGCTTATCAAACTTTTTATAGTTATTTTTGTTTTAAATGTCATTTGTTTTTTTGTCAAAACGCTTTCTATCATAATTACTCCTTAATTAATTTACTATTTAACCTCGATTTTCGATTGGTTATTTATTATCAGTCAAATTCTTTTGATACTTTTTTTAGCAAATCTCTAATATGTAAATGCTGTGGGCATATATGTTCACACTTACCGCAACCTATACAATCTTTTGCCTTACCATGATTACGTGTACACACAGAGTCATAATAAAACCCCGGATTCCAATCTTTACCCAAATTTTTTATGTTCATCAATGAGAAAATATCAGGTATCAATATATTTTTCGGACAGCCCTCAATGCAATATCTACAAGCAGTGCAAGGAATAAGGTTTGCCTTGTTCAACACATCGCAAACCGCATTTATAGCGTTAGTTTCCTCTTCATTTAAAGGTTTAAAGTCTTTCATTGCGGAAATATTATCTTTCATTTGTTCCATATTACTCATCCCAGACAAAGTCATAAAGACCCCTTCGAATGATGCAGTATATCTAATCGCATAGGTTGCAGGGCTGCCACCATTTAAGTTGTTTAATATGCTTTTTGCCTCATCAGGCAAATTAACCAAAGTTCCACCTTTTACAGGTTCCATTACAATTACAGGCTTGTTATGTTTTCTGCAAACTTCATAACACTCTTTGCCTTGTACAGCAGGACTATTGTAATCTATGTAATTAAGTTGAATTTGCACAAATTCAACATTGGGATATTCAGTTAATATCATATCCAAAACATCGGAAGTGTCATGAAATGACAACCCAACGTGTTTGATTTTACCTGCTTTTTTAAGTTCAAAAACTTGTTCATACGCATTACATTTTTTGTACTTTCTATAATTTTCAGAGTTTTGAGCATGTAAAAGATAAAAGTCAAAATAATCTACGCCACAAATTTTTAGCTGTTTTTCAAAAAATGGCTTGATATCTTGCTCTTTTTTAAAATAATTTTCTGTCAATTTATTTGCTAGCACAAAGCTATCTCTCGGATGCCTATCTACCAAGCATTTTTTTAATGCCTTTTCACTCATTCCCAACAGATATCCATGTGCGGTATCAAAATAATTGAAACCTTGCTCTAAAAAATAATCTACCATTTGACAACATTGTTTGTGGTCTACCCTACCCCCTTTCATAGGTAGTCGCATACAACCGAAACCAAAATTCTTTTTTATTTCTTCAAACATATTTATCTCCAAATTTTTTAAAATTTAAATTTGTTTTAAATGATTAAATTATAACACATCAAAGTTTAAAAATCAATATCAATTAAAATCTAAAGTGCATAATAATACTCATCGGAAACTTTTTCACACCATTCATTGTCAGTGTTTTTACCCGGTACTTCCACAGTAATATGACTAAACCAACTATCCTTTGTCGCCCCATGCCAATGCTTTACATTTGCGGGTATAGTTACAATATCCCCCATTACAAGTTTTTGTGGTGGTTTTCCCTCTTCTTGATACCAGCCCTCTCCTTCAATACAAATCAAAATTTGTCCACCTCCTTTTGAAGAACGATGGATATGCCAATTATTTCTACAACTAGGCTCAAAGGTAACGTTTGCCAAAAATAGTGAACAATCTTTTGGGTTCGTAAGTGGTTTTAAATAAGAATTTCCTGTAAAATATTTCGCAAAAGCAGTGTTTGGTTCGCCCATTCCAAACATACCACCATGTGATTCAATCGTGTTGTCCTCAGCATAAACTTCTTTTGCCAGCTTAAAAACTGCCCATGCATTCGGCCATCCTGCATAAAATGCAGCATGTGTGATTATTTCTGCCATTTCTACTTTAGTTACGCCGTTATTTTTTGCATAGATATATTCAATTTTTTTACAACTTCATTTATTTTCATATTTTACCTCCTTTTTATATTTATACACCTTGGATTTAAGTCCAAGTCAATAGTTTTTTGAAAAAAAATTATTTTTCTTAAAAAAAGACTATGAACGAAATACGTACATAGTCAAATTTACTATATTATTTTTTATTTGTATCAATATAAGGCTTTGGTTTGTAGTTGTTTTTACGATAATTATAATCAGCTATTGCATACCTTAACGCACCAACACCAAGATTCGAACAATGCTTTTTTAGCGGAGGAAGTCCACCAAGCTCGTCATCCACCATTTGTTCGGTTATTTTGCTTGCCTCTTCAATAGTTTTACCTTTTGCCAAAACAGACATCATACTTGCACATGCAATGGAAGTTGCACAACCGTAAACCAAATAGCTCACTTCTGCAAGTACATTATCCCTTACTTTAATATAACAAACAACCTTATCACCGCAACCTTCGTCGCCATATTCTCCCTCGGCATCACTGTCCTGCATATAATACGCATTTTGAGGGCACATAAAATGCTCCATTATTTTATCGCTGTACATATTAGTCTACCAACTTCTTCTTTAAGTTTATTTAAATCCCCGTTATTTTCAATCACAATGTCGGAAAGCGATATCAACTCATTATCTTTTTTTTGGCATTGAATGATTTTTTGTGCGTCTATGCTACTTACATTATCACGTTTTTCAATGCGCTTGATTTTTGTATCCAAATCCGCAACTACACACCAAATTTGGTCAAAACAATCTTTCATACCACTTTCCACAATAAGTGGAATTTCTACAAAAATCGCTTTTGCGTCGACTTTATTCAACAAATTAAGCACACGAGCTTTAATTTCGCTATGTGCAAGTGTATTTAAAGCAAGCCTTTTACTATCGTCTTGCAAAATTTCATTTCTAATATATTTTTTATCAACAATACCGTTTTTAACTGCAGACGGAAAAATCAAAGCCAATTTTTTTTGATACTCCAAGTCCGTTAGCAACTCACTATTTATTTTATCCGTATAAATAACCGTATAGCCGAGTTTTTCGATAATTTCACAAACAACCGACTTGCCGCTTGCTATCCCACCTGTTACGGCGATTTTTTTCATTATTTAGCCTCCAACCAATTATTGCCTACCGAAATATCCACATCCAATTTAACTTTTAGCGATACTATGTTTTCCATGCTCGATTTTACCAATTTTTGAACTATATCAATTTCCTCTTCAGGACAATCGATAAGCAACTCATCGTGTACTTGCAAAACAAGCTTTGCTTTTAAGCCTTGCTTTCCAAGTTTTTCCGCAACGTCAATCATCGCCATTTTAATAATATCGCTGCTGCTGCCTTGAAGCGGCATATTCATTGCTATCCTCTCCCCAAATGAACGCGTTTGAAAGTTGGAAACATTAATTTCGGGGATATATCTAATTCGTCCTGCAAGAGTGGAAATATATCCATGCTCCTTTGCAAAAGCAACATTACTATCCATATATTGCTTCACTTTAGGATACATTTCAAAGTATTTATCAATAAAGCGTTTTGCCTCGTAAGGGCTTATACCAATGTCATTTGACAATCCAAAAGAACTTATGCCGTAAATTATACCGAAGTTTATCGCTTTTGCTCGTCTACGCATATCTGAAGTTACCTCTTCAAATGGCACGCCGAACGCACGGCTTGCGGTAAATTTATGCACATCCAAATTGTCATTGAATGCTTTTATAAGGTTTTCGTCCTCACTAAAATGTGCCATCAGTCTAAGCTCGATTTGCGAATAGTCCGCGCATACGATTTTGCAGTTTTCACTTGCTATAAACATTTTTCTAAGCTCTCTGCCCACAGCTTTACGTACAGGTATGTTTTGCAAGTTTGGCTCTGTGGAGCTAAGTCTGCCTGTTGCTGCTACCGTTTGTTTAAAAATTGTATGAACTCTGCCATTTACTATCAAAGGCTTTAGCCCGTCTATATAAGTAGAAAGCAATTTGTTTATTTCACGATATTTCAAAATATATTCTATTACAGGATGACTGCCAACAAGCGATTGCAAAACCTCTACTTTGGTAGAATATCCTGTTTTAGTTTTTTTGCCGTGCTTTAAGCATAGCTTTGTAAACAAGAAATCTCCCAACTGTTTTGGCGAATTTATATTAAATACCACGCCGTCATTATACTCTAGTATTTTATTTGTAAGGTCAGCTATAATATCGACAAATTGTACTCGCAACTCTTCAAGCAACCCAATATCCACTCGTACACCTTCACGTTCCATTTGGTAAAGTACACGGACAAGCGGTAATTCCACATTTTTGTATAAATCCACAACGCCTATTTTTGCCATTTTATCGTCAGCAATAGAGTTTAGCAGCATTAACGAATAGCTGATACTATCGCTGCTTACATTATAATCTTGCAAAACTTCTTGTATGTTTTTATAGTTTCTGTTTGCATCCAAAAGGTAAACTTTTAATGCGACATCCTCAAAATTATTTGCATTTTCCGTCCTAAGTTGATAAAAGCAGGTTTTTGCATCGTACAAAATCACTTTTACGGCTTGATTTTTTAACAATTTGTTAATCTCGTCCGCTATTTCAAAAAAGTCGATACCACTGCCAAGCAAGTCTTGACTTACTTTAATGACGTAGCAAACACCATCGGCGTAAACTTCGCAATCACTATCTACATGTACGGAAACAAAAGCTGCTTGTTCGAGTTTTTTAATCACACTTTTAAACTGTGTCAAATCCTCTATTTCAACTTTTTCGCAAGTTGGCACACTTTCTTCTTCGACAATATTAGCCTCCTCACTTTCGGCCACTTTATCCCCAAATCTATTTACAATAGTTTTAAAATTCAGCTTTTTAAATACTGCAATACTTTCGTTATTTATATAATCAGCTATTTTGCAATCGTCAAGATTTACATCGATAGGACTATCTACATTTATTGTCGCAAGCTCGTAAGATAAATATGCCATATCTTTGTTTGCAATCAATTTTTCCTGCAACTTGCCTTTTATTTGGTCAATATTTGCATAGACACCATCAAGATTACCGTAAGTTTCCAGCAAAGTTTTAGCCGTTTTTTCCCCAACACCGCTTACACCCGGGATATTGTCCGCACTATCTCCCATTAATGACTTTAAATCTATCACGCCTTTAGGAGTAAGTCCGTCTTGCGCCAATCTTTCAATATCATACTCCACAATTTCGGTAATGCCTTTTTTGGTAAGCCAAACTTTTGTGCTATCCGACACCAACTGCAAGCTGTCACGGTCTCCTGTTACGATAATCGTATCAAAAGGACATCTTTTTGCAAGTGTGCCAATCAAATCGTCCGCCTCGTACCCTTCAAGAGTAACAATATTTATTTTCATAGCCTTAAGCACTTCCTTTATAATAGGAAGCTGCAAAGCCAAGTCCTCGGGCATTGGTTTACGTTGTGCCTTATAGCCGTCGTACATTTTTTTTCTGAAAGTCGGTGCTTTTACGTCAAATGTCGCAATAATGTGAGTTGGTTTTGTCTCCGATATAATTTTAAGCAGCATATTGACATAGCCGTATACCGCATTAGTAGGTCTGCCGTCCACAGCACTCATAGGCGGCAAGGCGTAAAAAGCACGGTTAAGCAAACTATTTGAATCCAATAAAACAAGTTTTTCCATATTTACCTCATTATGTAATATTTTAATTATACATTATTTTACCCCAACTTGCAATACAATATTAAAAAATATAATTATTAATTAATATTAGTCAATTAAATGCTATTTTTACTTACTCAAACCAAATATTTTTTAATTTATAAAAAAATATTATGCATTTTATTTGTTTTTAAATAGCCGCATTAAATAAAAAAATAAGTCTAATCATAATTATAATTTAAGCTAATAAAATTTATTGATAGCCATATTTATACGTTTTTGAAAATATGACAACAAATTGATATAAATTTTTCTTATTCCCCGTATAAATTTATCTTAATTTGCTTGACAGGGTTATCATATTATTATAAAATTTTAGTGATAGCAATATTTTTTAAAATTGCTATATACATTTAGATAAAACAGCGAGGTTAAAATGAATTTTTTAAATGCTTTATTGGCTACCGCCCCGAAACCTATGGACATTGTCGTTAGCATTTTGCTTATGCTTGCGGGTACAGGTGTTTTCCTTATAGGTATTAATATGATGGGTAGTAATCTGGAGACATTGGCAGGCAGTAAAATACGTACTATTTTTGACAAAATAAGCGGCAATCGTTTTACAGGATTACTTACAGGTGCGGGCGTAACGGCAGTTATTCAGTCATCAGGTGCTACAACGGTAATGGTTGTCGGTTTTGTAAATGCGGGACTTATGACGCTTGTACAAGCAACACCGATTATAATGGGTGCGAACATAGGTACAACAATAACCGCACAAATAGTTCAGCTTGAATCTTTGGGTATAACCGCTTGGTTTGCAGTGCTTACCGCAGTAGGCGCATTTATGCAAATGCTTAGCAAAAAAGATACCGTACAAAAAATCGGCTCGTTACTTGCAGGTCTTGGTATGATTTTCGTAGGCCTTAATGTAATGAAAGAATCAATGAGCATTTTTCAAGAAATTCCCGCTATTCAAAATATTCTTGTAAATACAACTAACCCCGCCATATTGATACTTGTAGCACTTGCCCTAACGGCTTTAGTTCAAAGTTCAAGTGCCACAACAGGTATTATGATAACTTTGGCGGCATCGGTAAACATCCCGATAAAATCGATAATGTTTGCAACTCTTGGCGTAAATATCGGCTCTTGTGTAACATCCATTATAGCATCATTCGGTACAAACACAAATGCAAAACGAGCAAGCTTGATTCATTTATTATTCAACTCCATTGGCGCAATAGTATTCTTCCCGATAATATATTGGGCACCACTTGACAAATGGTTTGAATTGATGTTCCCTGACTTGATTGCAACACAGAGTGCAATGTTCCATACATTCTTTAACGTGACAATGACAATTTTGTTAATTCCGTTTGTAAAAACGCTTGTTTGGATTGC
>OFFL01000835.1_pt1 | contig 29172 bp, 34 predicted proteins | sample 1521391 | NCBI WGS metagenome assembly OFFL01 (sample SAMEA3504082, study PRJEB24116) | mouse gut metagenome | biome: mouse gut; feature: mouse-associated habitat; material: faeces | place: Denmark | collected 2011
GATTTTTATTATATCTCATTAGCCACTCCCGTTACAACTTTAGTATAGCACTTCAAAGTGTCTTGCTCTGGTTCTCTGATTCCTCTCTCATAATTTGACACGGCATTTTTACTATATCCAATTATTTCACTTAGCTTTTCTTGTGTTTCCCCATAAGCAACTCTCAAACTGCGTATATTCTTTCCTAATTTTTTTCGTATATTCATTTCCATAATTTTGATCTCCTTCTACTACGATTATATATCCCTTCAAGTATTTACAGTCAAGTTTTTTATATTGTGAACTATGTATAGATTAAGGGAGCATGCTTTATAAAAAGCACCTCCCTTATGTTAAGCATTCGTTACAAATTTATCTACCATATTTCAACGGAATCTTCCGCATCCACCCACGTCTGCATATTTCCCTCAAAATATAATCTTGCATACTCAAGAGGCTCATCTATCGCCAAAGCATTTAAGGCACATTCAGAGCAGGGAGTGGTTTTCAATCCTTCTTCTGCTTCATTGCAGTCTATCCGCAAAAAGTCCCAGAAAATCAAAGGAAGTATTCTCATGATTCCCTCTCCGGTCATCGTCTTTGCAGTATACTATCCTTGTCTTCTCCTGGTTCAGTTCCAGACCATAACTCTGGAACCTCTGTTCCAACCTTCTCCGTAGGTATTTCGCCTATTTCTGGGAGACGCAGTGCGCTATCCCATCATCAGCATATCTTGCCCACGGTATCGTCGGGAATTCCTTTACCATGAAATCATCGAACACATAGTGCAGGAACAGGTTCGCCAATACCGGGCTTATCACCCCGCCTTGCGGGGTTCCGGATTTCCTTTCCACAATCGTCCCGTCTTCCATTTGGAACGGTGCTGTCAGCCATCTCTGGATATATAGGATTATCCATTTCTCTTTGATATGTTTCTTTACCATTTCCATGAGATAATCATGTCTGATGTTATCAAACAGCCCCCGGATATCAAACTCCAATACCCAGTCTTTTCTCCAACATCTTGTCCTTGTGGCTTCAAGCGCCTGTATGGCTGACCTGTTCGGACGATATCCATAGGAATCTTCATAAAAGATTGGCTCCACGCATGGCTCAAAATACAGCTTTGCTACCATCTGCGCTATCCTGTCCTCCACTGTTGGAATCCCCAGAATCCTGGTGCCTCCATTTTTCTTTGGTATCGCTACCGCTTTTACAGGTTTGGGAAAATAGGTGCCTGATGACATCCGGTTCCATATTTTGTAGAGATTGTTGTTGAGTTTCCTCTCAAAATCTTCTATGGACTGTTCATCTACCCCATAGGTTCCCTTGTTTGCTTTCACTCTTTGATAAGCAGCTATCACCGCTTTCTTTGAAATACTGTATGGCTTTGCTTCTTGCATAAGTTCCTCCTCTTTCCAAAGTTGACTTATCCTTAAAGCCGGATAATTCGGGCTCTTCGCTCCATTCCCATTATAGGAACTTCCCTGCTACTACAGCCCAATCTGCCCCCATGGCTGCATCGGTACTCTTATCTTACGGTTCTTCCGCTTGATATGCTCCCTTGGCATCAGCCCGTGGGTTCCCACGTTCCGTACAGACGCCTGTGTAAAGTTCATGCCGCCTCTATGCCGCCCACCGCCTGGACAGTAAACAGGTTTCCTCCAGGCTTATCCCAGGTTAACGACTACCCCCTGGTTTTGATGGAATCTCTACGCTTTCGACATTTCCGTAAGCGGTTCATATGTCCATTCATCTCCTTTACACTCACCTGACAGTTATATCTGCCTTTTCCCTAACGCTCAATACCATAGCTTTTGGCTACAGCACCTTAGGGTGGTTTGGAACCTCCACCTGCATGGCGGTTCCGGCGGGCCCTCCGCCATCATCTGTACAGCATAGCTGTCTTCTGGTAGCTACGCTACCTGGACGCGCTTTCGTGGCGCACCGTCATCTGCATCGCTGTTCTCTCATTGACTCTCTTCCCGGAAGTCGAACCTCCCATAAAGAACGAATACGCACTACCCGAAGTTCGATTAACTGGTGCATCTCTTCCCTTGAAGAAATTGGAAAAAATTCTCATTCATAATCTCCTTTTACTTGCAATAAACTATAATATGGTATATACTTGTTCAGTATCTATCCACGCTAAATCAGCATTGTGTCATTGACATTTTTCCAATGTGTGGTATAATACTTATACAAGAGATTGCCAGTTTGTCCTCCGGTGTCCTTCGGGCCCGGGGGCTTTTTATATACAGGAGGTACCATGGCAGATAAATCATACAAATCGTATCGGCAACAACTAAATATCCTACGTTCAAGAGGCATGGTGATTGGAAAGGGATCCCAGGGTTCACGTGTAATGCGCATACTTGAACGCGAAAACTATTACAATGTCATCAACGGATATAAGGAATTGTTCCTTGCATCTAAAGCCACTGCTACCGCAGATGAAGCTTATAAAACAGGCACTACATTTGACGAAGTTTATGCTTTGTATAACTTTGATAGAGAGCTTCGGAACATATATTTGAAATACCTTCTCAAACTGGAAAACACTTTTAAGACGGTAATTGCGCATGAATTTTCTGCTAAATATGGTCATGACAACTATCTCAAAATAGAGAATTTTGATAACTCCACTGAGCGAAATATATCTTCCTCAATTAAGCTTATAGGAGATATCCAACAGGAAATTGCTCGACAAATGAGTAAACATCATCAGGTAGTAACCCATTACATGACCGAACATGGCTACATTCCTCTGTGGGTCCTTGTTAATGTACTTACCTTTGGTAAAATCGAAAATTTCTACAAAAACATGAAGCCTGCAGATAAAACAACCGTTGCAAAACAATTTAATCTGCAACCCGATGAACTTGCCAAATTCATGCATATGCTTGCACTTGCCCGTAATAAATGTGCTCATGATGAACGATCCTTTGATATTAAATTCAAAGAAAGAATTCATACAAAAAGTATCAAGAATTTCTCCGTTTTAGGAATTGTACGTGCCGCAGACGGCTCCTATACTTATGGAACTAACGATGCATACGCCATAGCTATAATGTTCGCGCTATTACTAAGCAAATCTGACTTAAACGATTTTATCTCTTCTATGAGAACTGCTTTTGGCAAACTTCAAAAACAGCTACATACCATTTCAGCCGCAGATATCATGTCCATAATGGGTTATGATACAAATTGGACGAACTTAGTAAACTTAATATGATATACATTTTGCCAGAGGCATTGTCCTCTGGCTTTTTTTATTAAAACACCAATAATCCTCTCTCATCATAAACACTTCCTTGTGGCTCACCCTGGTTTCTCAGGCATCTGTCCAGAGCCATAATGGAAGCAACAATTCCATCAATCTTTTCCTTCGACTTAGCCTTAGTAACCTTAATATTCTCCGCAGCATCGGTCTCAATCACCACATTGCCAGCCATCCACCGAAGTACCGGGTGTCCGGCATGAACAATCTTCCCTTCCATCAGAAGTCTGTAGAACTCCTTGGTCGGCGTGCTCATACTGGCAAAGCCCTGTCCAAACGGAACCATTGTAAGTCCGTTATCTTCAAGGTTCTGAATAACATGAGTCGCATTCCACCTGTCCACTGCGATTTCTAAAATGTGATACTTCTCTGATAAATCCATAATGAACTTCTCAATGAAATCGTAATGGATTACATTTCCCTCAGTGGACATGATGTAACCCTGCTTCTCCCAGATATCATAAGGAACAGAATTGGCTTTCACCCTTCTTGGTATGGTTTCCTCTGGAATCCAGAAGTACGGTAAGAGCACAAACTTTTCATCCTCATCCCTTGGCGGAAATATCAGCACCAGGGCCGTAATATCTCCTGTACTTGAAAGGTCAAGTCCGGCATAACAATCTCTTCCTTCAAGTGATGCCATATTGATCGGTTCATTTCCCCTCATATAAATCGCATCAGGAATCCAGGCAACAGTTGAACTAACCCACATATTACAGCGAAGCCACTTAAATGTAATTTCATCAGCCGGATTCTGCTTTGCTTCCCTATATGCATCTCTTAATCTCTCAACATCAACTGTATATCCAAGAGAAGGATTTACCTTATACCAGTTTGCTTCATCCTCCCAATCCTCATCATCCTTTAATCCATAGACTACAGGATAAAATGTCGGATCCACACGTCTGCCTTCTAAGATATCCACCGCTTTTGTATGAAGCTCATATGCAATGGAATGTCTGTCATTACCTGCAGTCGTAATTATAAAGTGAAGCGGATTCTGTCTCGCGTCCGATGAACCCTTTGTTAGTACATCGTATAACTGGCGATTCGGCTGAGTATGAATTTCATCAAACACCAAGCCACTTACTGAAAATCCATGCTTTCCACCAACCTCTGCGGACAGTACCTGGTAATAACCGGCATTGCCATAGTTGACAATTCGCTTTGTAGCTCCCATCAATTTAGAACGCTTCATCAGCGCAGGTGACATCTCAACCATCTGCTTTGCTACATCAAATACTATAGAAGCCTGCTGCCTATCTGCAGCTGCACCATACACTTCTGCACTGGGCTCGTTGTCCGCATATAATAAATAAAGAGCGACAGCCGCAGCTAATTCACTCTTGCCTACCTTCTTACATATCTCCACAAATGCGGTACGAAACTGTCTGTTCCCATCAGGTTTTACAATCCCAAAAATATCTCTTATCAGTTGTTCCTGCCACGGCAATAACCAGAATGGTGTTCCAGCCCATTTGCCTTTGGTATGACAAAGGTTCTCTATAAAAGTAACCGCCCTATCTGCTTTCTTCTTATCATAATGAGAAGTAGGAAGCATAAACTGAGAAGGTTTGTAATTCTTAAGTTTCGGATATCCCTTTGGTCTTGGTTCCTTTGCCATTAAGCATCACCCCCAAGTAAAGCCTCCATCTCATCGACATCATTTTTATTTGCAGTAGAAGCTGCCATGATTCTTGATCTGGCAGATGGTGTAAGACCAAACTCTGATGCTGCCGACATCATCAATCTCTGCTCTGTATTGCAGATAGCCACATATGGATTAGGTCTTTGCATACCATTTTCTGTCTCATAGGTTGCACCCTCAGAATTGATGTGTTCCTGAGCTTCCTTCCATCTTGCGTAAGACTGGCAGTAAGCAGCAAATGCAGCTCTATCTATTTCCGTAAGAACACCCATCTGATTCAGTTTTTCACAGAGTCGGTTCCATTCTTCCTTTGCTTCAGGTAATAGCCACTTTGGACAGTCGGGCATTCCCTTACCTGGCATTGGCTCTTTCGTATTCAGTTTTCTTTTTCCTGGATTGCCTTCCAGCTTTTTTGCCGCTGTTGGCTTTGGTTTTCTACCTGCCATCGGAATCCCTCCTTTCCCCAGATTTCATTTTCATTTCGCGATTTTGCACAGAAGAGGGGGCGCCGGTCTTGGAGCCTACAGGTTCTAGAGATTCAAATACCCCCTACTCCTGCTCTCAAAACTTATACTCCACATATCTGTCTTCCGTCATTGTCTTCACATTATGATGATGCTCACATAAAGGCTGTCAGTTCCCACGATCCCAGAAGAGTTTCTGATCTCCACGATGAGGTTTGATATGATCCACGACTGTAGCCATAGTGATATGACCTTCTTCATAACACTTCACACAGAATGGATTACTTTCCAGGAACTTCTTGCGTTCCCTCTGCCACTTGGCTCCATATCCACGCTCACTTGTATGGGCTCTGTCATTCTTATGTAGTCGCTTGTGTTTATCACAATACATCTGACCATGCGGAATAAGTGCTGCACAGCCAGGATGCTTACACGGTATGTTGCTTCTATAAGGCATGTGCTCACTTCCTTCCATACACTCGAAAACAAGTTTTCTCATTGTCGTGGCATTCGTCAAATGTCTGCTCATGCAAGCATGGCAGCCACTTTCCTCATTGCTCACGCAAAAAAGCCCTGGGAGATTTTCTCTTCCAAGGCCTCGCTCTGTTGTACACTTTTTTACAATACCATAATAACATATATGCTTCTGCCATGTTGGGACAAAGTGTGCCAACCTTATTCCGGTACGATAAAATTGTTAAGAGCCGACGCATGAATACGATGTACGGTTCTATAAGACACATTCAGCTCATAAGCGATATCTTCCCAACTCTCATTTTTCAGATAGCGATATTTAAGAAGAAGTCTTTCCTCTGGATTTTCCATCTTCTCAATCGATGCATTGATTTCTGAACAAAGGTCTACCAGCTTATCTATCTTGGCATCAATCTTTTGTTCATATTCCCATATCTTCTCAATGGTCTTAATAAATAGAGCTTCGGTATTACGATTCGGATTTGAACCAACTTTCTCACCGTAGCTGCATCCCTGAATAGTTCCTCTCATATTTCGAAGCTGTTCAAGTTCCTGTATTTCCACGTTTATCTGCTTATCAAGAAGATACGCTCTTTTCAAATACTCTTTTGCACTTACCATAGGTTACCTCCCATCTGCAATCTCTACACGAAGCTTTCTTATGAGCAAATCTCCGTCAATAATTGTAAGTGTTCCATACCAGGGAGAGTGAAAAAACCTCTCCAGTTCTAAAGCTTCGCTCATTGCATCTTTGTTGTTTGGGTTTCTTTTAATCTTCTTCAGTGCATTTCTGTAATCATTGCAAGCATTGATAATAATTGCATTAGCCAAATTCTCATATGGATTTCCATCCTGCTTAGCCATTAGCAATCACCGCCTTTACGTCTTCCACAGACCTCACAACCAAGGCTATACCTCCGGCGGCATTTATTTTTCGAATTGTCGCTAATTGAAGCTTGGTTGGAGTTCCTTCATCTGTCTTAACTTCAAATCCATAAAATCCACCATCAATACATGCTATGACATCTGGGATTCCGGCAGTCCCGTACATCCCTCCATGTTCTTTCCAAAAAAAACAATTTTGCACGGTTTTCAAATAACGAAGTATTGCTCTCACAATATCTGATTCTTTCATCTGTCAAACAACCTCCTTATAAAACAAGGCTTCTGACACATTTGACACGTAAAATCCTACTGTACTGACTTTTTGTTTCAAAAAATCATTTATTCTAATATTTTTGAATCTAATATTAGATGCAATAAAGTCTGTCCCGTCAAATGTGTCAAATTTTATGGTTATCCCGGTGACCTTGATATGGTTAATCAAAGTCATCCGGAATGAAACGAATCCCTGTTATTATTCGTCTCTTACCCAATTTATCCACGCCTTTATCGGTACCAGGAATATTCGCTAATAGCTGCTTCACGAAATTCTTCTGTGAATACGGCTTTACGCCACTATCCTCACAGAAACCTTTATAAGCGTTATACAACTCCGTTGATCCATAGTCATAATCAGCTCCCAGTTCACAACATTCACCAACAAATGAAAGTACATTGTCGCTTTCTTCCCTGTACTGCTCCAACTCACGCTTATTGCGTTCAGTTTCAGAAAACTTGTAGTTATTGTTTATAAGACGCTTCAAACCTTCTAATGCAAATATGAAAATACCATCAGCTTCTGCTCTCAACTTTTCCAACAGGTTCGGGTCCTTTATATTCTCAGGGACAGCATGATCAAAGCGAATAAGAATCAATCTTCTGTAAAAGCCTTCAGATTTGTCTCCAAGATTTCTTGGAATTGTGTTACAAGAAAACAAAAGCCTCGCCTTACTCTGGAAGGAAAATGGATTTTTGTTCTTCTTTTCTACGGTGAGATAATCTTCACCGACTAAAGCCTTAAAAATACCGTTATCATCAATATTCTTTGTAGGAAGATCAGCAAAGATATTTGCCAATTTCCCGAAAAGTTCCGCTGTCTTGAATCTCTCATTTAATGCCTGCCAGGACACATTGCTTACATTCTCAGATCCTAAAAGAACCTGATTCAGCACAAGCAAAAGCTGTGATTTTCCTGCACCACCTTCGCCTACGATAACAAAGCATTTCTGTGCTCTCGTAACCGGCACAAGGAAATAACCTAACATTTCCTGTATTAAAGGAATCTGGTCGGAATCCAAAACCTCTTTCAGGTACTGCTTAAATCTTGGACAATCTGCTTTTACGTTATAAGAAGCATTGAGTTGTACTGTAGAAAAATAATCCGGTGTATGATCCACCAAGGTATCTTCCTGAACGTTGTAAAGTCCATTTTTCAAGTTGATCATAAAAGGATTCGCATTCAGCTCCCTCAAGTCCTTCTGCACCAGAATTCTCCACTGATGTTCTGCATCCGTAATTTGACTCATTCTTGCCTCAGAAGAAATCATCTTGTCACGAATCATTTTCTGAACTTCTAACTCTGGCATCTCAACATAGACACCATTTCGATAAACATAGTAGGTCTGAGCAGCATAAAAAACATGCTCTGCATCTGCCATATGTTCAGCTAAAACACCCGGCAAAAACTTCAATCCATTCTCAGTAGGTACATACCACTCCTGAAAATCTGAATTTTCAATCTTATTCTGCCTTGCCTTCATACCCGACTGATAATTCTTGTACAATTGTTTCTGTTTGGAAACCAAAGCTTTAATATCCGGTGTCTTAAAAGCCTTGAATTTATCCTTCAGCTCATAGCTAATAATTGTTCCAGCTGTAGCAGGATCAATGTTATAGAGATATTCCTCTACCAAACGAATAGCCGCCTGCATATCTACAAGAACATCATTTGTAACTGTAATTCCCGAAATAATATCTCTGATTCCACCAACACTCATAGGCTGATAACACAGACCAGCCGGTGCTTTACAAGAGCAACTTCCATCTGCCATTCTTGGACATTTGAAACCCTTCTCTGCAATAACAGCACAAGTCATCGGTTTCGTACCTGATTCAAGAAAGTGATTTATCTTCTTATTGGTAACAGCCTCACTATATCCGGGATACGGCGTTGAATACTGATGAATAACATCTGCTCCACCACTAAACACAGATAAATTTGATATCATCGCATACCAATCATGTTCTGAAAGTGTTACCGCCTCGTCTTTACAATGCTTGATAAAATCACATTCATGTAAAACAACATTTAAGCCTTTTTCGGTTCCCTGTCTGAGTGTTGTTACTTCATCCTCTACCGCCGGAAGAAATTCCACTAACTGCTCCTGCGTATACTTGCGTTCGGGATGAAAACAAATACACTCCACCTCAACAGGCTCCTGCTTGCAGTGCATAAATCCCGGAAGTCTCATAACCCTTGATTCATTTACACACATCGGGTCACCGCCAAAATGCTTCACCAGCCCCTTCTGAATGCCACGAAACTTTTCTACCTTTGCATCAGTTACAAACCAATATGTATGTAACGACTTTCTGGTTTTAATCACCATAGATGGAGGCAATCCAAAAGCATCTATCTTAGCCTGCTGTTCTTCGAATGTACCCTCATCCATTTCGACGAATTGTGCGTTTATCCTGGTAATATCAGCATCATTGTGACCGCCATAATTAACCACATAGAAAATACCTCGATTATGCTTGTTATGCTCTTTCAATGTTTCAATGCAATCTGTGAACTTAGCCGCCTCACCGGAATACTTCTGACCGGTAAAGGGATCACCTTTACGGTCAGCGAATACTCTGAGGCACACTTTTTCAGCCGGATTGAATAAAGCTCCAATCACGTCTTCTGCTTGTATTTTCAAAGTCATCTGGCACCTCCTAATCTAATTCCTCCATATTTCCAAAAGTCGGACCCGCAGAGGCTTCAGCTACAAGCGGTAAATCAAACTCTTCAAAAGGCTGAACCTCCATGCATTCTTTTATAAAAGAAATAGCATCATCCAATTTGTCTTCTGGAATAATGAATGTTAACTCATCATGAATCTGCAAAATCGGCTTAATCCATGTTCTCTCAGGTAATCCTTCTATAATTCTTACAATCGCTAGCTTTAAAATATCTGCTGCCGTTCCCTGGATAGGCGTGTTTAAGCTACAACGTTCCGCGAAGGATTTTAATCCCCAGTTATCACTAAGAATATTAGGAAGATATCTCCTTCTTCCAAGCCAGGTTTCGGTATAAACCTTTCTTGCTGCAGCTCTCTTTGTTGCCTCCTGCCATCTCGTAAGAGCGGGATAACCGGCCTTTAAATTACTGATGATTTCCTCACATTCAGAAACTGATTTCTCGACTCCTGCCTTGAACTTCAAAGTTCGCTGAAGTCCATTTGGAAACAGACCGTAAAATGTTCCAAAATTCACATTCTTAGCAATTGTTCTCTGCTCCTTGTATCCATCCCTGTGCTTATCCTGAGCCTCATCGTATGAACACCCAAAGATAACCGATGTAGTTGCAGCATGAATATCTCCACCTGTGCGGTAAGTATCCATCATAATTTCGTCTCTACAATAAAAAGCTCCCACCCTCAACTCTATCTGTGAAAAATCCAAGCTGATTATTAAATGTCCATCAGGTGCCTTTATAAACGAACGGACTCCTATAGGATCATTTGTCTTTCTTGGCATATTCTGAGCATTGGGGTGTTGACAGTTAAACCTTCCCGTATCTGTCGACAAGGCGTAAAAATCGGGATGAATACATCCAGTGACTTCATTTACATATTTCAGGTATCCGTCAATATAGGTAGATTTGATTTTTCCCCATTTGCGATATTCCTGTACCAATGAAAATAAAGGGGCTATTTCTGGCTTATTCTGCTCACACCATTCCTGAAGCATAATCATTGTTTGATCGTCCGCCGCCTCGTTTTCTGTAGCCGTTACTTTCATAACCGGTAATCCGAGAGTCTTGTACAAATAGTCCTTAAAGGCCTTAGTTCCGCAGTTCGCACCTATATTTACATCACCAATCATAAATGCAATATCATTGCGAAGCTTCTCCATAGCATCTTCTGCTTCTGCCTTACGCAGTTTCATTTTCTCTAAATCTACCGGTGCTCCGTTATGCTTCATAATTCCCAAATAAACAGCTGTTGGAGATTCAATATTTTCAACAATCCAGCGATGTCTTGGTAGATACTTATCAAACCAGTTATTAAACAAATTGTATAACCTAAGTGCAAAATCAGAATCTGCTGATCCGTATCTAACAGTTTCTTCACCCTGAGCATCAAGTTCATCAAAATGCTTACCATCCGTTACAGAACTGAATGTAGGTAATGGTTCCTTACATAAATCTGTTGCCAGCTTTTTTAAGCCACAGTCAAATAGTTTTCTGAACTCATATCTATTTTTTAGCGTCATCTGTGCCGCAGCAATCGTGTCATATACCGGCGGCATAATAACTGTTCCAAGATGATATGAAAACATAGCTTCAAAAGAGATATTGTGGGCTATTTTTATAATGCTTCTATCCGACAAAAACGCTGTCAAAAATGTAAAGAATTCAACCGCATTAATATTGGTTCCGATCATATGCTTCACCGGTACATAAATTCCTGTGTGCTCTTTAACCGAAAAACTACAACCGACGATATGTGCCTTTGCCGGATCCAATGCGGTCTTACCATGTTCTCGATACTTCTCATCTGAAGAAGTTTCATAGTCAAAAGCAACCACCTTAGCATCTCCTAAGTAATCGAGAATGCCCTGAATGGTGGTCACGCATTTATAATCATTCATAAACATATCCTTTCCGCAAAAGGGTGGACTTGTTACATCCACCCTCCGCTTACTTCTTGATTCTTAGTTCAATGCTTCCACAACTTCACCGGTCTCTGCATCTACAAAAGGATTCTCTTCATTTACAATCAGAGCTGCTGCATTATAGTTTGCTGCATAAGCTTTTACCTGCTCAGTAAGACTTGCCACTGCCGTTCTTTCTGCTGCATCCAAAGGTCTACTCATAGAAAATACTGCCTGTGAAAATGAAATTCCGCTCGAACTGGTTGCCTTTTTAAGAGAAATCTTTGTCACAACCTGATTAAGCTTTCTGCCCTTGCTGAGCTGACGCTTCACATATTTTGTAAATTCTTTGAGAGAACCGGTAGGAAGAGATAATACCTGTGGAAACAACTCTCCTTCCTGCAGAATATAAAGCATACGACGGTTTTTACATGCTTTACTCTGACCTTCACCAGAACCAAACTGATTATACGGACAGCTGCCACAATTACCACCAGGATTTCCATGACCTGTTACTCCATCAAAAGATCCACAATCAGGCGGATTATTTCCTCCTGTGTACTTCTCGGTGTAATAGCTAAATGCTGGATGATTATAAAGAATGACACCACTGATTTCCTTTACCATCTCAACATCGTCTTCCGAATCACCCGGAACCTCAAATGCTGTGGTACCACCAGACGGAATCTTAATACGGTCAAAAGAGAACTCTAATCCCGCACAATCATCCATTTCTTCTCCGAGAAACCCTAATGCTGTAACTCCAGCATATCCTCCAACCGCAACTTCTGTGTTCTCTGCACTACTTGTAACCAAATTCTTATCGCTCATAATGTTTTTTCCTCCGTTTCTTTGAGCTTGTGTTAGGAGCAATTCGTTTGCCCCTACTACAAGCCGAGAATTTAAACCCCCTGTGATTTATCCCTTGCGAATGCCGACGCTCACCTTTTCAAAGCTGCTGACAACCTCACTTATCCATTCCGGAATCTCATCATTGTTGAGTTCACGCTGTTCTTTTACAAATGATGCTAATGTGTTTGCGTTTACTGTTTCAGTAACGATTTCGCCAAATCCATTACTCTTAAGTGCCGCAAACATAGCTTCTTTCTGTCCAGCAATCGGTGATGCATACAATCTGCTACTCAAATAAAAAGTGCTTCCATTACGACTAAATCTTTCACATTCAGCTTCCGTCATTGCATCGGAAAGCTCCAGGTCAAGGCGCTCTATTTCAACGCCAACCTCTTTGATCATTGCATCCAATTCCTTTTTCTTATCTTTTGCTGCCTTAAGCTGGTCAGCCAAATCAAAAATCTTATTATCCATTACCAAATCCTCCTACACTTCAAACGGGTTCTTACCTTTTCTATAGTCATCCACCAAAAGCTTCGCCAAATCCACTTTGTTTCTCAGGGATTTTAATACCTTTCTGTCCACGGTTCCCTTAGCAATCAAGTAGATGTAAAGACAATCATTCTTCTGACTGACACGATGAATACGTGCTTTAGCCTGTTCAAAGTTCGACATACTATAATCCATCGAATAGAACACCATCGTGGGTGCAGCCGTAAGTGTTATACCTAAGCCTGCAGCCGCAATCTGGCCAATGAATACCATACAGTCATCATCTTCCTGGAATCTTCTGATTTCTTCAGCACGATCTTTTACACCACCTCTAACTGCAGCGTAACCAATACCCTTCTTTTCCAACATTTCCTGAATATCATTCATTTCCGGCACAAATCTTGCCATTATTACAAGCTTCTTATTTTCTGCCATCATCGAATCTACGATATCCTCAAGAGCAGCTAATTTTGCTGTACTTACAGCATTACAATCTCCATCATCATCCGTAAGATGACCTCCTGTAAGCTGTGACAGACGAAGTAGCTTTGTCAGAACGTTTACCGCAGATACCTCTGAATTCTGAAGTTCGGTGTACGACTCTTTTTCTATCTCCTGATACATTTTCATAGCCTTAGGTTCCAATTCAACTTCACGAACCTCTTCAATAATCTCAGGCAGATCCAGACATTCATCTTTCGTTACCCTAAAAGCAATTGAATGCATCTTCTGAAGAAAATCCTCCTGCATATAGCTTCTGAATCTCGGAATATGATTGCCATACCCTACCATGTCAAAATACGTATTACGGAATCTATAGAATGAATCTCCAAATACTTTTCGATTCAGATAGCGGTATTGGGAAAAAGCGTCTAATTCATGGTTCGTAATCAGCGTTCCTGTAAGAAGCAGCTTATACTGAGCTCTGTCTCCCAAATAATGAAGGCATTTCGCCTGCGCAGTTCTTGCTTCCTTTATCTTGTGCCCTTCGTCTGCAATAATCAGTTCTGCTCCGAATTCCTCTAAAGCATCCTGAATTCTCCATGCAGACTCGTAATTCACAACCACTACCTGAAGCCCGGTATCTGGTATAACTGAAAGCATTTCTTTCTTTTTTGCACTGCTGCCTTTAAGAATTGTTAATTCATAAGGAAAATCAGCAAAGCGCTCAAACTCCTGCTGCCATACACCAACAATAGATAACGGACACACAATGAGTGCACGCTTTATTCTGCCGTATTGAAACAATGCGCCTGCTATTCCAATTCCGGTAAGACTTTTTCCACAACCCATCTCCATGAGTAGCGCAACGCCATTACTGGTAATATATGGCGTTGTGATACCGAACTTATTGCACGCAAAATCAAATGCCATCTGCTGATGAAAATAAGGTTTTGCCTTAATAGGCATAGCTAAAAAATCACCCATACTATGCCTCCAATCCCAATGAAAAGCTAAGCGCTGCATCTACTCTTGCCATATCCTCTGGTCTTAGTTGCTCAATCACACCAAGCACATCGGATCTATCAATTGTGGTAAGCTGTTCCGCCTGGACAACCGATAATTTCAAATGGTCATAATGTTGCAAAAGCACATGTGTCTTCATCTCTAATCTCTTAAGCTGAGACGTTAAATAGCACACAATTAATGTTGGGCTATGTTGATTTCCCTTTTCGTTCTGTACAACAACAGCCGGATGACTCCCTTTTACGACATGTCCACTAGAATTCTTATTTAAATCCTTTACAAAAACTACAGTTCCTCTACAAATATTGTTCTTTAAGTTATCCATTGACTTCTTCTCCTTTGACTTCATTGATAATCACGCTTCTAACGGTTTCCCCCGGTTTCAATACAACAATCTCTCTGGCTTCCCCAAAAAGTAGATTGATTAGCTTTGCCGGTACTCTACGAATGCAGCTGCCAACCACCGCTTCCTTCGTTCCGTTCTTCTTTGCAATATTTACTTGTATTCTGTGTTGCAGATTCTTCATTTTTTCCAACCTCCTCTTTACAAACGGGCCTGCATCCCGGAGGTGATTTATCATCCTCTACTACAAGCCGAGAATTTAAACCCCCACCGGAAGCCCTGCTATTTACTCCTGTTCTGACTTTTCAAACATCTTTCTCAGACGCTTTAAAATCTTTTGCTCACGACCATAAATAGCCTGTTCAGTTGGATGTGTTCCGTCCGCTTTTACAGACTCTTCTGCAATCTCACGAAGCGTTTTCAAGTTACCGAAAAGGTCATAAATAAGATTGACCTGATCATCAGTAAGCTCCTTCATGAACTCTCTAAGTTTCACGATCCTTGGATCTTCAGTCTCTTCTTCATCAAACAAAGTGGACTCCGGAATACTCATATTGGATTTAATCTTAGAGAACGGATCCTCATCAAATTCATCCTCTGTTGTACCCTTTTCAAAGCGAGCACGCTTATTTTCCATTTCCCAGTCAAGATTTTCTTCATCATAGCGACGACTCAAATCCTGCTGATGGTCATCTTCATCCAGCCAAATAACTAATTCAGCTGCTTTTTCGCCTTCAGGCACGAAACGTTCCTTTCTGACAGCGCCGGTATCGAGATCAACTACCTCATATACATAACTGCCATCCTCTGCTAAATAGCAGGAACGATTCTTGTCATACTTACTCTTGCGTTTTTTTGTTTCTGTTAACTTCTTGCTCATCGATTCTTTCCTCCGATTTCGATGTCTCGAAACGGAGTGAATCCAATGAGTTCGCTATTATGTTATTGGCCATCTAAAAGAAACCTCCGTTTCAGTTAGTGGCCAGTCATTTCCTATCTGACCTGTTAATAAGTGTCTGATTTTCAACCTGGAAATGCCGGAGCTACCGGAAGTATCCAATCAGATGCAGTTAACGTCGTTGCCCGACGAATCTTGAGAGTGATCAGTTCTCAAAATAAAATTAAAAAAAGCCGGAATATATCAATAACAGTTTTCCTGTCATTTGATATATCCCGGCTCAGCGGTAGTCTACTTCGGACCCCTATCGGCTCAGTGATACGTCACTTACACATTTTGCAATTGTCATAAATCTTTGCGTCGCTCCACGCTCCGCTTTTGTTATATGCGCGCTCATCTCATCGTAGTCAAATTCAATGAATTTACCACACTGTGGACACGGATGCGTTGCTTTACCTCTTGCTCCATACTTAACCATTGCTTTTTTATTTGTACAACACGGATATGCAATCATACCTTTAATCTGCTCTGCTGCGCTTCCAAACATAAAACATTCCCCCTTACACCATTTTTTTTACAACGGTTCCTAAAATGGTACCCCATTGCACAACCAGATTCTCCAATAGTTCCTGATTTTCCTGTGTTTCCGGGAAGCTTGCAGCCGCCTTTGCATAACTCATAAGAAGCAACATAATTGCATCTTTAATCTTAGTCTTCTCGTTATAACTCTCTGTACTATCTTCATCAGTAATATCTCCACATAGAGGATTTATTACCTTTTGATAAAACGGGTGGTTAACATTCAACTTGATTACCGTCTTGTCATCCAACAAAGTATCCGTTTCAAACAGAATCTGCTGTGGATACTTAACCGGCACGATGGAATATGCTTTTTTTAGAAGATCATTTCTTCTTGCTTCACATTTTTCTGCTTCATGACCATCCTGTGACACTGACTGACTTAAAATCTCGTCAATCTTCTGCTGCTCCTCTTCCTCCGACATGGTTTTTCCTGCCTGATTCTTTGGAAGTACCGCATTCAAATCACTCATCATCTGCTCAGCATTCTCGAAAGCGCTCTTACTTTGATTTTCTTCAGCCTTCTTCTGATCTCTATCACTCTTTATAATTCTTCTAAGCGATGTGACAGGTCCAGTTAATTGCTCTTTAAGTCTATCCTTTAAGGAACCAACCGGTTCAGCTCCACGCTTAATATATCTAACCTGAAAATATTCATCCAGTTCTGGAGGAAAAGATATTTCGCATCCCCACCATCTATCATTTTCCTGGTAAGAGAACTGACCTTTCTTTAGACCAATCAGATAAGGCACTTTATCATACAACACCTCTCTATTTGCTCTTAGAATTGAAACGCCCTCGTTTTGCTCTATCTTACGCTTTTTTGCCTCGGCATTACCGCCATCACCGATATTAAGTCTCCATTCTTTTGGTAATAAAGAAATACGTATTGTCACTTTGGCTGTTTTACCATTTCCTCCTGGAATAGGAAGCTCAATTACCGATGTACTGTATATTTCAGCCTTAGGATCCTGTTTTTCCTTGCTATCAAACTGGGTAGGTCCAGATACATACAACGGATCATGCATATATACCTGTTTATCATCTAAAAATATTTTTACACCACCTTCGATAAACTTACGATATGTTCTGCCTAAATAAGTAGCAATCAATCCATTAAGCTCTCCTGGACTTGTTTTCTTACCAGTCCCATCCATTCTGTCACAGTTTGATAAAACAACAATTGTTCCGGTCTGTCCAATAAAGAAATCCCTATATTCTTTTGGAATCTCCTTAACAACAGGAGCTGGTACTGTTTCACGAGAGTTCTTATTAATCTCATCCAAATCAATGTATGTTGAGTAGAACTCCCCATTTACTGTATTTCGGGAATACACTTCCACGTGTCTTGCTAACGAAATACTTCCAAGTGTCATACCTACCCCAAATTTACCAATACCAAGTTTTCCATCTTTGTGATCTCTCATGGAGCACCCAAGTACTAAACATTTCGCAACCACCTCAGGTGACATACCCGAACCATTATCGATAATAATAATTTTATCGATTTCCTCAACTTCTTTTTTACCTATACGAGTTACTTTTTTTGTGAAATATACCCTAATTTCACTTGCTCCGGCCTCAATTGAATTATCTACAATTTCTCCGAGTCCGTTTTCTACAGAGTAATCATTGTATCTCAATGACTCATACACCTGTGAAATGTTGATTAATGCATTATCCTGCATCTGCATTAGTCCTGCATATCTTTCTTCTGACATTTTCCATGTCCTCCTTATATTTGATTTTCGAGCATTAAAAAAACCTTCCACCGCCAAGTGAAAGGTTCAAAAAATACCAATATCAAATATACAAATATAAATAAACGGCTACAGAGACACCACATCATAAAATGAAGGCACTATCCCCCTGTAATCCACAATATTCAAATTCCGTACACCGACACACCGATATCTTTTATTCCCACAGCAGCTACCATGAGACTTTCATCTTGCTCGATTATAGCAAGTATATCATAGTTCAACAATGAAGTCAATCACTTTTTAGCACTCATTCAAAAAGAGTGCTAATTGCATTAAAAAAGAACTCGCCATCACTGACAAGTCCCCATTTATCAAGGTTTCTGGACAATAACATTTATCCAGCTGAAACCACTTCTATTCAATTTATCTTCGGTTTTCCACATATCAACAATTGTAATTGCTGTACTTTTCTCAATAAATTGCTGTACTTTTTCCTCTGATACGTCTGAAAAAAATCTTCCATCTGCATCTATTCCTGTCGCGATTCCGCTTTTAAGTGAAAAATACAATATCCCTTTATTCTGAAGTATATCCGGTATACTGCATATAAATTTCTGAATTTCTTCCATATTAAGATGCAATAAGGATGCATTTGCCCATATCCCGTTATACTTTTTTTCTGGTCTCCATTCTTTTATAGTGCAACACTTGATACTAACACCCGTGTAATCAGATGCAAGCTTACAAAGTTCCGCAGATGCATCTATACCTTCTACAACAAATCCGCATTTCACAAAATACTTAATATCTCTTCCACTTCCAGCTCCTACATCAATAATACTGTCCCCTGGTTTAAGATATTTTATAAATCGTTCATAGCAATCGGACATATCTGCATTCACTGTAGAAGCAAAATATGACCTAGCATTCAAATTATAATAATTAATAGTGGATGCATCACTGATATTTTGCATATATTGCATTCGCCTCTTCCATTAACTTATCTGGGTTCTCAAGAAATTCCTGTACTATTTCCTTTTGTAGTTTTGTTCCCTGCATACCCGAATATGTAGTTTCTGGATCTAAACATCTAATCCTTCCAGATTGCATATGGATGCCTGCATAGTTCCTAAAAACATCCGATACTGGCGCTCCTGTTAGTATTTCTTCTCTCTTTCTCAAGAAGTCACTTATTTGCTGATGCATTTCAGAAATATCATCAGCTGATAGATTCTTTGTTCTGAAATATTCTACTACAAGAATTACAACTTCTTCTCTAACCCATTTTCGCTGCTGATTACTTTCCGCCATAATTAAACTGATACCTTCTTACTTTCCGGCTGCCATGTTTTATCGTAGCCATTTATTTTAGCCCAGTTATAAACATAACTTACCATTCGATCCTGATAATTCTTCATTTCAGGTCTGTGTGTCTCTATTAAAATGTGTTGGTTTCTCTGAACAAGTGTCGTGAGATAATCCACCGCTGGCAGCTTATCATTTTTCTTTCTATTGCAAGTTGGACAAGCCAGTACAAGATTCCAAAGATTATCGTCCTTAATAAAAGACCATGGTATAAAATGATCTACATCTATTTTGTCAGGGCTTAACTGTTTTCCACAATAAAAACAAGTCTTGCTCTCAAATTCTTCGTATAGAATCTGCCGGTACATTGCCAAATTATTCCTCTTGGCACTTTCATCTATTTTATCCAATAACTTAACGGCAACTGTTTCCTCATTTACTCTTTCCAAGAAGCGAGCCCATTCATAGTAATTGAGTTTCTCGATAACTACCTTATGCTTACACACAAACTCATACATTACAGGATTAATTTGAATCCATTCTCCCTTTTTTGAAAATGAATAAAACAGTCTATTTGTATCTTCGAAAAGTGCTCCTACCACATACTTCTTGCATTTCACTTTTACTTGATGTGAAATATCTAACATCATCTCTGCCGTTAGGCTCTCATATGGTATCGGCTCCAGAATTTTGTATTTTTCTGCCGCTGAATGAAGCACCTGCTCCAGATAAGTTTCCCTATTATCATTAGTTGCAGCTTTCTGTCGCAATCCATGCTTAAGGATTAGATTCCAGTATATTTCACCGAACTTACTAAACAGCTGATCAAAAGACAACTTCAGATTTGAATCAACATTATATAAATTATCAATGATTGACTTAAGAAATCCAAACTTATAGCTTGAATCATTTCTTGATTTTGAAGAAAAAACGCATGCAAAAGCAGACCACAGCTCATCGTCTGAGGCATTTCGTGCTTCATACATTCCTTCCTTCAAATCAAATCCAGCCATCTAGATTCCCCTTCTCTTCTTTAATAATTTAATCATCTCTTCAGGATTATCCAATAATGCTTCTGCCTCTGTATCGTGAACATCATCAGAAACCGGATTTTCCAACGCAGCTTGGACGACAAGTCTTTCATTCTCTGCCTCTGCTTCCTCTGCCTGACGCATCATCTCGTCAGCCTCAAACAACATTTCATATGTGTTTACTCTATTAGATTTAATAAATGATAAACTATCCTCTACCTCTTCTAACAAAGTGGCAAAAGATGCTATCGGATCTGCCTCAAACATTTGGCGATATCTCTCTTTTTCACGTATCATATCAACGCCAAGTTCTCTGCCAAGATCATCAATCTCCTCTAAATAAGCAAACTGCAATCCTCTTCTTTTAATTATCAACATTTCATAATCATCATCCTGAGAATTACCACAAGTAATAACTCGACGATAATAATTATAGAAATCCATAAACTCATCTGAGTTCCCCAAGAATGAGAGCTCATCTTGAATCTGCTCAAATTCCATTTGAGTCATAATCGGTCTTGATAATGTACAGTCGCTCTTTCCAGCCTTATCAAATACTTTGCATCCAAACAAAACACTCTCATCCGTCACAAAGAAAAATATATTAAAGCCGTCTAATGCCTTATCAATAATCTTTTCAAAGGAAATACATGCTTTGAGCGCATTGTGACCATCACAGCAAATTCTTGCTGCTATAACCCTGCAAGCCATGCTCCCTTTGTTAAGATTCATAAAGAAATCCGAATACACATAAACTTTATCAATACTTTCTGTAAATCGAATCTCCGCTGGTGAATACACTTCGTTAGGATCCCCGTGGACATAGACCAACTTTTCCATGTTACATATAAGCTTAGGCCTTTTTTCAGAAATCAGGCTTGCTGCTAACAAAGCATCCGTAATATCACTTTCCGTGCATCCTTCGGCTACAAGGTTTACTGGTTCTATGCGTTCTTCGTAACCATCGTATGGTTCCTCATAATCATCATCATAGTAACCCATAATCCCTCATCCTTATTTATTTAATATTTTGTCAATACCAGCCTTTAACGCGTCACCATCTTGTTCCTCGTTAAACTTCTTTGTAAACTGATACATCTTAAGAAGATATTGGTCTCGATCAATACATTCTTTTACAAATTGCTCGTGTAGAACTTCAACACCACCAAGAAAGTATTCATTGAAAATGCGCATATTTTCTGCGACCATTGCCTTATCTTCATCTGTTTTCTCAGAGAAATTGAAGGCTCTATAAATACGCTTTTCCTCATCAGGTTCAGACTCTTCATCGACCAACATCAGAATCTGATAAACATACTTTAGTTCCTGACTTCTTTTGATTATCTGCTCAGCCAGAATACCTACATCTCCATCAGCCGCACTTCCCATTTTGCCTTTACGGCTATACTGATATCCAATGAGCGGACATAATATATATGCGTCAATATACGCCTTAAAAATCTTAAAATTATTATGCTGATCTTTATCTGCAACATTTCCACGCAACTCACACAAGTCCTTAAGATAGTTGGCATGGATTCCTGTAATATCAAAATTTGTATTAAACATTTCTCATTCCTCCTATCTGATATGTGTAGCGGTATCAATTTCTCTACCGGCAGCATCTTTATCTTTTGTAATCGTGTAACTCTGTCCAACAAACTGACCAAGATTAATTGATGCGTACTCCCAGTCTTTTTGCATTACTGCCATAATAACCTGGTTTGCTGTTTTAGGAAGAATCTTACAAATATTATCAATATGAATTTCATCAACATTTGAGAACGGTGCATCCATTACTAAAGGATATACCTGTCCCAATTGCATGTCCTCATCATCTAGGATTCTATCCTTTGCCATTGAAACAAGACTTGCAATAAATGCAAAACTCTTAACAGCTTTTAATCCGTCAGATTCTTCAGTGGTTACATCAGCATATCTTACACGATATTTATCATCTATAGAGATAGAACGTTCACCATGATACATCTTTGCAAAATTATCATTAACTCTCTGTTGTAATTCTGTTCTGACCTTGCCTTCTTTTTCTTGATATGTCTCTGTCAGCCAATCCTGTACCAGTGTTGCGTATGTAATATATCTAACAAGGCGACGATTCTTTGTACTGCTCTTTGCATATTTTGCAATTGCATCTTCGCAGTTTCTTATGTCACGCTCGCAGCCACCAATATCTCTCACTGCCTGATCATAATCTGATTTAGCCTCAAGGTACTTAGTATGAGCATCTCTTCTCTTGCTTTCGATTGCTTTAGCATCTGTATCATCTATTATAAGTTTTGACTGTTCTTCTGCTTCGTCTTGAAGTTCACCAATATGTCTCTGAATTCCACGAATTTCTTTATATTTCTCTTCCAAGTCAGGGAAGAAAGATTCGCTACCAGACAAATAGCCCTCGGCCTTATTCTTATAATTCATTACGACAGCACCGATAGTTTCCGGTGGAAGCTTTCTACGTTCTTGCATCACAAGATCATAAGGTTTACTTCCAGGATCCAAATGAGTGCCGCAGATACATGTTCCACGTTTAATCAAATAATCAATAGAATCCTGATTCATTCCCGGAACGCATTCAACCTGATCATTTACATTTTGAAGAATTTCCAACGACTTCTTAATCGCCGGCATACCGAAAAATGCATATGGTCTTCGGTTAAACAAATCCACATAAGCTCTTATTGCATTCTCTAAGCGTGTTTCTTCGTTCGATATTGCCTTGGCAATTCTATCTCGCTCCGCTTTAGCCTTCTTTACCTGTTCAACATTACTCTTTGAAAGTTCAACATTATATTCATTTTCCTGTTGCTGGTAATGTTCCATTTCCGCCTGCGCATTATCACGCGCCTCAATATACTGCTGGAGCTTTTTCTTTGCTGTCTCTAGACTTGCTTGCGCTGCTTGTGCTTTAGAATCCCCGGATGTATCAATACTGCTCGAAAATTTCTTCAACGCCTCCTTTATATGATCGCGAGCATTCTCTAAAACATCCAGTCGCATTAAGCCACGTACAGCCTTTGATAAATCTGTTCTGTTAGCAATTCCCGAAATTCGTTCTCCACCAAAGAAGAAATAATCCGAAAGATCTTGTGGAAGAACTCTATCGATAGATTCTGAAATATTCTCTCTTCTGATAGCTGTCTTTGTCTGGCCGTCTGCCTGAAGATATGTTAATGACAAATCTTCTTCTGGCTTTTTATTTAAACCAACAGCTAGTTTTCCTTCAGCTTTAGTTCTCTCATTACACAGGTATGTAAACTTACGTTTTAGGGTATACATCTTCTGCCCATTTGAATCCTCATGCGAAAATGTAACAGCCACCCATACTTCCTGTGTATCACCAACATTCATATTATCTCGTACTTCACTATTAAGAAGAACCGGGTCCTCGAAACCATTCTTACCATATAAACACCACTCGAATGCTCTGATAATTGTTGTTTTACCAGAAGTATTAACACCAATTAATACCGTTACATTCTTCTCTGGATCTGTAGAAAAAGACACTTCCTGCAGGTCGATATACTGTCTGAAATTGTACATTTCAAGCTTATGAATAATCATTTCTTGTCTACCTCCTGCATAATCAGCTTATAAATTTTATCAATCATAGCTGCCTTTGATTCCTTTTTAACTACGTTATCAGTTTCCGCTTCGAGAACTCTCAACTTAATTGTATTAAGCTTTTTCTCATCTACATTTTCATCATTCAAATTCGTCGCCATCGTAGCTACCCTCCAATTCTTCAGTGGTTATAGAATATGCGCATTCCAAATCATTGATTAAATCATCGGAATCTCTCGAATTTAGAGCAATCTCTCCAAATTCCTTTATTCTTAACAGTTCCCTTCTCGCTAAGGCTCTTTCACAATTGTAGTCTGGGCTATACGGATTAACCTCATCCACAGGTCCTGTCAATGTAACAAAATCATATATTACCGCATATGGCTTATCCTTCGCCAAACGCAACACACGTCCTCTTCGCTGTATATACTCCTTTGGATTTGTTGTGCTTGCTAAGATGAATGCTGTTTTTATACTAGGAATATTTACTCCTTCGTCCAAACATTTAATGGCAACTATAGCCTGGTATGGTTCTGCCGTTGAAAACCTTCTTTTAATTACTTCTCTCTCCTCAGCGGATTCATTAGCAGTAAAGTGAGTAACTTTCATGCCAAATTCATTTCCAAGTATTTTAGATACCGCAACTATCTGGCGTTCTCCCTCTTCATCCTCTTCAGAACTATCCGCCTCAAAAGTCTGTACTCTTGTAGCTCCACAATATACCAGCATGTGAGTATCATCTTTATACTTGTCCATCAATTCTCGTAGCGCATCTAACTTAGATTTTGCACCAGCCACAATACGAGCTCTTTGAAGTAGCAGTCTTTTGCCCTTCTCAGTAATATTTAGCTTTCCTCTCTTATCTTTATGACATTCTTTTGATGCGAGATATGAGATTTCTTTATACTTCTCCATTTCTTCATCATCCAAATATACAACAATCGGATAATAATAATATGGAGTAAGCTTCTTTTCTTTTATTGCTCTGTTAAGATCATATTCAATGCACTTCTCACCGAAGTAATCTTTTAAGGCTTGTGTACCTTCCTCGTCTCCATGTCTATCAAGCGTCGCAGATAGCGCTAATCGATAATCTATATTCGGATACAATCTTTTTTTCAAACTTGGCGATCCAAAATTATGTGCTTCATCTACCAAAAGTAATGTATCCGGTCCAAGCTGTCCCATCAGGTCAGAAACAAACTTTGTTGAGTATGTAGCATTTGTTGTGACAAAACAAAATGTATCAATGATTCCTATAGAAAAATCTAAAACATCGTTTTCCAAACGCTTCTTCCAGTTCTTCTGTTTTGATGCAGAATAACCGATAGTAGGTGTCATGTTAAATAATTCTATATCTTCAACCCACTGCTCAACTAAATGCTGATATGGACAAACAATAATTATTGCCAGACGTTTTTTCTCTTCAAAAAGTCTTACAACAGCACCTAATCCTGTATAAGTCTTACCAGTACCAGTCGCCATATCAAAAATCCCATGATAGTCATGGTCTCTCCACGATTCTATCGCATCAGTTTGATATTCTCTTAAATTGAAACCATCTGGAATATGTGGTATTCCCTTTTTAACCTTAGGCTGAGGATTGTTTTCTTCTTCCTCATCGATATCAAGATTTAGCTTTTCTTTTCTTCTTACTCTAAATTTTTCCTTAACAACATCGGGAAATTCTATTATCTCCAGATCACCATCTTCATCATTCCAGAGCGTTTCAAAATCCTTCTGCATTTCATCAGCATATTCTTTCGATTCTTCCCAGGAATTAAATACAACAATGGATTCGTAATTGTTATGAAAGGCGTTGATTGTCTCATTAAGCGAACCAGTAAATACAATTCTATTTCCAAACTCATCTGTGACAATTCCAACCTTCTCATGGTACATACCCGTCTCTTTATTCGGAGGAGTAAAAGCAACCTTTATTTCCAAAAATCCTTCTTCTATCAAATAGGCTAACCAATTTAATCTTTCTTCTTGGAAATAATTTTCTGGCTCTCGGAACTCACGCATCAATGCTTCGCCAATTATTTTTTTCTTTTCATACCCCTTATTAATTGCGTCTATATCTTCCTGTGATAATAATGGAGATACAATAAACTGTATCTTTCCACCGTTTTTGATCATTCCGGAAATTCCTTTTGTCAAATCAATAAGCGCAGTAGATGAAAAGAATCCAACAGCTCTTTGATATAAAACTGCTTGTTTTAGCACTGGTGTATAAAATTCTTTTATAATGTCATTTTTATATGTCTTATAATGCTTTAATAATGACAGTTCCTTAAAAGACAAGCCAACACCTCCTCCATACATAATAGAATCACTCTACGATTTCATATTCCATATCTTCCATAAGATCTTTTGCTGCCTGATCTTCAGTTTCAATACAGACTCCACAATATGCCTTATCTGTGACCGGAGTAGGAACGACCTTACATTCTATTTTGGCATCATTTAGTATTTCTTCTGCTCTAAACACATTACTTGTACTAAAGAAAACAATATGCATTTAATCACCTACATTTCTTAAAATATCCAAAACAGTATCTATCTCCTGCTCGGTATTCATATAATTCAAGCTCAATCGTACTGTACCTGTTGAAACTGTGCCAATTGCTTCATGTGCTATGATTGCACAATGAATTCCGCCTCTAACACAAACCCCATTTTTATCTAGTAGAGCCACTAATTTGTCAGAAGCCATACCATTTACGTTTATACTGCATGTTGAAACTCTTAAGAATTCCTCATCATAAACTGTAACAGTTTCTATTTTCTTCAAGCCATCCAATAGATGAGCCATTAATTTCTTTTCTGTTTCACTGATTTCACTGAAATGTTCATTCAGATAATCAATAGAAGCATGTACGCTCCAAATTGCAGGCATATTCATGGTTCCTGCCTCATATCCCTCCGGGAATATGTCCGGATTAGTATATTCCTCTCCATGAATACCGGTACCACCTTGTACAAATGGCTCTATGTGTTCCGTTGATTCACAGCAAAGCCCACCTACGCCAGGTATCGCCATTAAATCTTTATGTCCTGTAAAAGCCAAAAAATCTATTTTCTGGTCTTTCATTGATAATCTTATCTTGCCTGCTCCCTGCGATGAATCGACAAATGTAGCGACCCCTTTTTCATGGAAAAATTTGTAAATATCATCTCTGAAAACTATTCTTCCCGTCAGGTTACTCGCAAGCGTTAATGCTAATAGTCTTGTATTTGCCTTGGCGTATTTTTGATATAAATCCTCAGCAGATAAAACCAAATCATCCCTCTGGATAATTGAGTAATCAATTATTCCTCGCTCTTTCAGTTTTTGTATTGGTCTTAAAACTGCATTATGTTCATAGCAAGAAATAATCACATGATCACCTTGATGCAAGAAACCATTAAAGAAAAGATTAATAGCCTCTGTTGAATTCTTAGTAAAAACGACCTTATCAGGTCTGCTCATGCCAAAATATTTGCCTACTGAACAACGTGACTTATATAACATTCTAGATGCTTCAATTCCTAAGCCATAACTACCACGGCCTGGGCTGACACCCATCTCCCTTAGATAGAAGTTTGCGGCCTCATATACAGATTCAGGCTTATATTTAGTTGTGGCTGCATTATCAAAATATATCATTGAGAGCCTTTCTTCGATGATAGAACATCACACATAATACAACCGTTATAGAACTTTGCTATACAGTGTTTGCAGTGCTGACATTTATTCTCATCTATTGTGTATTTACCATGAATGGTATCTATAGCACCATGCGGGCATGTTGAATCACAAGCGGAACATCTAATACAGAACTGATACTTTCGCATCTGGCATTTGATTCTGTTTACCAAATTTGTTGCATCTATTCTTTCTTCTGGAAGAACCTTTATAACGGTGGTTCCGTAAGTAATTATTAGTTCACAAATCTTTCTATATTCACCGGATTTATCATTATCAAAAATCTGAATGTATGTGGCATCCTTTTTTTCAACAATCTTCAAGTCTCCGAGCGGCTTAAATAATTCTATTACATCTTTTTGCAGACGTTTCTCTACGATGACATTTCGTGCTTTATCGGAAAGATTACATGCTGTATCAGCAATGGTAACATTTTTAACCTTTAATCCACTTGCGCCTCTTCGTGTTCTCCATCTGCCTTCTTCATAATAATCATCTGGATCTGTTTTTCCGGTACGCTCAGCGAATTCATAAACCATGTCTCTCCAGCGTTGCATATCATCTGGATGATAGATTTCCGTAAGCATCATTGACCAGTCTGAGTTGTTTGGGCAACACCAACAACCAACACGTTTATAACCATACTGATAGCAATCATTAATAAGCAGATTTTTTGCCAAAATATACAGCCACACATCGTAATCTTTCCACTCGATAATTGGCATTGCATTTACCTGTGAAGAAATCTTTGATGTTTCCTGCGTTCTATCATATCCTGCTCTAGCAACCGACTCGCTATGTCTAATTCCAAGGAATGTCAAGCTATTACCTGGCAGATTTTCATATTCTTTATTCAAATTACTTGTCTTAAAGATTGTGCAGCACCATCTTTCATGCTGACTTGGAGGTCCAAACACCTTACACATCTTAAAAAAGTCATTTTCCGTCTCGCTCGGAATCATCGGAACCCTTGGATTCTCTCTTCTGAACTTCTCATTAACATAGATATATGTTTCATGAAACTCCAATGTTGTATCGCCAAACATATGAATTATGGTATTGTCTTGCAAAGCATCCATAACGAGCCTGCTTACAACAGAAGAATCTTTTCCTCCGGAAAACGAAACGGTTGGTATATAGTTATCTGGTCGATATTTATCCAAGGTTTGAACGATGTACTGTTCAGCCTCATAAATTATATTATTAAGATACTTCTCATTAGCTCGCACAACTGCCATGTAAGGACTATAATCACGTTCAACCTCTATATCGCTGCGCAATTCTTCAGCAATTACCAGATGTTTTTTCTGTTTATACCACTCTCTGTAAGGTATCTTTACTATCTTCTCATCTATCAGATATTTACTAGCTCCCAGGTACCAAATGACCTCTTCTCCAAGATCACAGTCCATGATTTTCTCCAGTAGTTTTTTCTCCTGCTTAAATACCGGATTACATATTGAGCTTTCTGATATTTTTGTAATTTTCCCGTCACAGGAGCAGCTATGCAAACCTTTATCAAAAATAGGTGTTTTGCATTTTTTGCACCAGTAAATCATAGACTGTCACTCCTAGTTAATAATTTCCCCTGAATCCGTGAAACTCATTGTTTTTATATGCCAATCTACAATCAGATTGGCAA
>OFFL01000841.1_pt1 | contig 29090 bp, 40 predicted proteins | sample 1521391 | NCBI WGS metagenome assembly OFFL01 (sample SAMEA3504082, study PRJEB24116) | mouse gut metagenome | biome: mouse gut; feature: mouse-associated habitat; material: faeces | place: Denmark | collected 2011
CGTCAAATACCCATGCAAGCATGGTTATTTTCCTCATTGCTCGCGGGAATAAACAAACCTTTGCCTTAATATCAGCACATTGCTGCGGCCTGAATACCTGCAATTGCACCATCGGCAACTGCTGTTGCCACCTGTCTCACTTTTTTCACACGGATATCTCCTGCCGCAAATACTCCCGGGATCTGGGTCTGCATGGAATCATCAACCGGAATATAGCCGCCCTCCAGCTTTAATTCTGTATACATCTGCGTATTCGGAACAATCCCCGCATATACAAATACCCCACACTCCGCATCCTTCACAATCTGCTTATTTCCTGTCTTATTATCAGTAAACTCAAGTTCCTCCACCGCTTCGCTGCCATAAACTGCAGTAAGGCTTGAATGTGCCATGATTTTGATATTATCATGCATAACTACTTTATCCTTGAATTCCTGTATACAGGCAAGCTCATCTTCCACACATACAATAGTTACTCTTCCTGCTATTTCAGCCAGATAAAGAGCCTCCTTTACTGCCCCGTCTGCTCCGCCTATTACATAAACATTCTTTCCTTTATAATGCAATCCATCCTTTGGTGCATTCAGCCTGACACCTTTCAGATTCTCCCCTGGAATGCCTAACATACGGCCTGAACCGCCATTAGCCAAAATTATGGTTTTAGATTCATAACTTTCTTTATCCGTTACGACTTTCTTTATTTCCCCTTCAAGCCCTGTGGCTTCCACATTTTCATAACGAATCTCAACGCCGGCACCCAGCGCCTGCTCTTTCATTCGTTCAGCAAATGTCCTGCCGGATTCTTCCCGCACAATAGCTGTATAGTGCGTAACTGTAGAAACCGTTCCGATCAAACCACCCACCTGTTTCTTTTCCAGCACCAATATTTTTTTTCCTCTGCTTTTGCCATAAATAGCTGCGCTGATACCAGCCGGTCCTGCTCCAATAATAATCATGTCATACATTTCAAAATCCTCCCTGTCTTTTTCTGTTGAATTTTATGTTTTGGTTTTGCCTGGCTTATTTATTTTAGCATTTTTTAAATATCTTATCCATAGTATTTAGCAATACTGTAAGCCATGCTTTATAAATTCCTTTTCCGAGTTGATTACTCATGTTACTTTTCACGGGTAGGGGACGCGAGGTGCTTTCGTGCGTATTTTGCACGCAAAACCCGAGAATGCCTGCGGTACCCACTGAATAGGAGCTTATATATACATTGCAGGTGTCAGGCAAATATATTATAATCAAATATGTAAAAATGAAACTTGGAGGATTTATAGGATGGCATTGTTTTATCTTGTCAGGCATGGTGAAGCAAATTATGAACACATGTATGAAAATGGATTTTGGGGATTTGGCAGGGATTTTGCTCCTTTATCTGAAAAAGGAAAACAACAAGCAGAAATAACGGCAAAAGATACTCGTCTTAAAAAAGCAGAACTTATCGTATCTTCTCCATACACAAGAGCATTGCAGACAGCTCAGATTATTTCACGAGAAACAGGCTTACGAGTTGAAGTTGATATTGATTTACATGAATGGATACCTGATGAGAATAATCAGTATGAAACATCTGAAGAAAGTTTTGCATTTGCCAGGGAATTTACGAAATATAGCGGTGAGTATCCGCCAGGTCAAAAATGCAGATGGGAATCACTTAGCCATATGCGAAAAAGAATGATGCGCGTAGCAGATAAATATTCAGATTTAAATAAGGTTATTTGTGTTGGTCACGGGATGGTTTTCAGGTGTTTAACATATATTGAAAAAATGAATCCTGCTGAAATAATTGAATGTACCTATCAGAAGGGACAGGCAGAGTGTGAATACTCCTTTACATAACTCTCTTTTCAGAATTGTGTATCTGATAATAATTAAACTTGAATTCTGATAAGACATATTTTATACCATTTATTAACTGTTATATCTTATCTTCAAAAAGTCCGCAAACCCTTGAAAATGCTAAATTTATAGCAAGTGAGTTTGCCCTTAGGCTTTCCCTCGTGTTATATCCTTTTCTCTCATGTTACGAACCCTCATAAGGGCAAAAATAAGGGAAAGAAAAACCTGTAACAAATTATAACACAGAATAAATTAGGCAGGAAGAACTGATTGAAATGCTTTCTAAAATTTTTCCCAAAATTCAATTAGTAAAGGAAGGGCTGATAAGATATGAAGTTCATATATGCAGAATATAATATGTACCACAACAGCATTGATATAACCACCTTTGATGAGTATCTTCTGCGGATTGACTGCAACAAGGCAGAAGATGGATTAAAGACTACTCCCTGCTCCCAATGTGCCTTAGATACCTTAGCAATAGATGAGCCGCTCGAATATGCCCGCTTAGCACTCGATGGCAACTTGCAAATGTGGATTGATGCAGAAGACAGCCTTGAACTATGGTAAAAAGAAAAATTTTAATTCCCCCGAATTCGGGGGAATTAAATCACTTTAGGACTTTTGTGGTCTGTTCTTCCAAAATAGACATCTGATGTATTGCAATTTTATTAAGCTTTATTAAGCGTTCCTTTTGATTCAGCCCATCTTCAATCAGCACTGCATTGATGTTTTCCATGTTTGACAGGCATATCAATTCATTTATACTCGCATAATCCCGGATATTGCCCTTTTTGTCCTGATTCTTATCTCGCCATTGTTTCGCTGTCATGCCAAATAATGCCATATTCAGCACATCAGCTTCCGATGCGTAAATGATAGAGGTTTGTTGTGGTGTAAGTTCCGGCGGAATGAGATTAACTTTGATTGCATCGGTGTGTATCCGATAATTGATTTTTGCCAATTCCCTTTTGGCACTCCAGCCAAACAGAGCCTGTTCTTCTTTCTTTAACCGTTCAAATTCCTTGATAAGATATAATTTGAATTGCGGAGATACCCAGCTTGCAAATTCAAACGCAATATCTTTATATGCGTATGTACCGCCATACCTTCCTGCCTTTGCTACAATGCCCTTTGAATTTGTGCGGGTTACCCATTGTTTAACCGACATAATAAAGCGGTTTAATCCCGCCTCCAGCATGATTTCTTCATAGGCGGCAGTATTAAAGTCTGCATTGTACATTTCTTCCCATATACCAAGAAATTCTATTGTATTCTTGTTTCGTAACCATTTTTCTATCAGAGCAGGTCCATTGTCAATTTTCCTTACCATATCGGTTAAAGAGATATAATCATCTTCTTCAATCTGTAAGACCTGTATCTCTGTTCCGTCAACATTTAGTTTTCCCATATAAAATCCTTTCATCTATGCGGTCTATAATTGTATTAACTTTCCGTTATCAAAATAATAGATATCTTCTCTTTTATATCCATATTTGGAATCAGGAAGACTGATGTGCGGTTCAAAGGTAAACATTTTAACATCTGATAATCTTTGATGGTTTCCCTTTTCGGTATATATTCTGTCATTTTTGTTTTTCACAATGGAATGTCCAAGGTTGCCAAGAAAATCCAAGTTAAGAAATCCTTTTTTTACAATAACATCATTCATGAGATAATATAATTCTTCAAATGTCATGTCCGGCGTTGCGACATCAATTAGAGTTTTATGCAGATATTCTTCCATCTGCAATCCGCTGCGCCACTCGTTATTTCTTATTTTGTCAGTTTTATCACATAAAATGCCATTTTCAAATACAAGCGTTCTTGCATAATCCCCCCAAATGTTATTCTTTTGAGGACTTAAATCAATCGTAATAATATCATTTTCCTGTATGATTCTATTTGTCACTTTATAATCTTTGCCTGATACGGAAACAGCAGTTTCATCTCCCGCAAAAACAAACGCACCAACATCCCAATACCAAAAGGAATCCGCGCCATGTTCCAACAAATAATTTTCGCACAATGCTTTCATATCCGCCAGATTCATCCCGACTTTAATTATGCCAGCAACATACTTTATTGCTGCCCGATTTAGGTTTTGCATTTCCAAATATAAGTCAAGCGTTTCCTTTGCCACGCTATATCCATTGAATAAATGCTGTTTTGTCATCACTGTTGTACCCTGCCTTTCTGTAAAAATCCAATGTACTTATTTCCTTAGAACCTGTGAGAAGCATCATTTTATAGCAGTTTTCTTTTATGGCAATCTCTTTTGCATAGTTTAGGCATTGCGTTGCCAGTCCTCTTTTTCTAAACTTTTCATCCGTTATCACATTTTCAATAAAAGCATACGGCTGCTGGTTGTGCGTCAGGTTAGGAATGATAACACAGACACAGGAAGATACGATTTTTCCATTTTCCTCTGCAACAATCACATGATGATTTTTATCCTGAAAAATGGTATCCCAAATCTGCAATAGTTCTGCGGTCTTTTCCGGCATGGGATTATTATGTAGCTGCATATACAATCTTAATAAACCCTCTAAATCATTTTTTTCCATTTCTCTAACCATACGGGGCATCCTTTCCTATTCCATAAATACCAATTGCAATTTAATATTATTTATACAATTTCCCATAGAAAAACTGCTCTTGAAATGAAATGTCACCTAATATTTTCTCTTCTGCAATATCTTCTCCATTCAAAGACACAATCCACTTATCCTCCACATCGTCAAAACGATGCCATACTGCGACTACTTTGCCACGAAAACTCTTTAGCGGTTTATTTGTTCCAAATATATAAACATCTTGTTCTGCTCCATCACCGGCAAGTACATTATTTACATATCCATAATTGATTGGATAAATCATCTCCGAATGACGAGGATGAGCGGTGCCTAATGGTCTGTCAACAGTTCCGTCTACCATTTTCCCAATAATATGGCTGTAATCCGGTTCATCTGCTTCCATAACACAAAAAATAGTCCAATGTCTGCACAAGCTTCTTGTTTTCATATAACTTTCTAATCTCAGAAACTGTCATCCATTTACAGTCAGCAACTTCATCCGTTGTTGCATCTTCCAAATGCAGGTCTCCATCGTATTCAAAAAGCCATACATCCATAATATCATTAAATTCTTTGCATTCATATTTAACATCAGTGCCTCGGATTTTAGTAAAAAAGAGTTTTCCGGCTTCGGGTTGTAAATCCAGTCCCACTTCTTCCTTTACTTCTCTAAGTGCTCCGTCAATACTGCTTTCCCCCATCAAAACAGAACCTCCAACACACTCCCACATAAGCGGAAATGTTGGTCTGCTAACTGAACGTTGGGAAATGAGATATTCCCCTTTGCAATTTCGTATCCATACATGCACTACCAAATGGTAGAAACCGTTTGGAATCTTTTCTCCTCGAATCTGCTCTTTTCCTGACTTTTCTCTATATTTTGTATACAAGTCCCATTTTTCCATATTTTTATATATTCCTCCAAAATCTATAAGCTATCTGCTACAAACCTATCATAACATATTTTTCAATATTCATCATTAAAAAACTGTTATGTAAGAGCAAGGACTGAAATATTATCTTGCACTTCGGTCCTTGCTCTTAACCGTCATTTGTTGCTGGCAATCTGCCGTTCTCTTTGGCGGATTTTTCAACCGCTCATGCACACTTTGCCTATCCTGTTTTTGATTGTCCTTTCCGTAAATTTTTTCCCATTCAGCCTCTTGTTCCCTATAAGCAATATAAGCACTATGAGATTTATGGTAAATCCGACAAAAATTCTGCACATTCTGATAACCATATCTTCTAACAATGCCGGACAAGCCGATTTTTAAGATGTCAATCTCCTCATTTTTACGGTGAATTTTGCTTTGCAGTTCACCTTTCTTGGTAAATTTCGCAAGTCCTTTTAGGGCATCACGCTCAAGTTCCAAAGCATTGCGTTCTTTTTCTGCCTCAAAAATAATCTTATTCTGTCGTTTCAGTTCCTTGTAAATCTTAAACAGCTTTGGATAGGCGGTTGCTTCGGCAGACATAATAGGTTTGGGCGGTATCTTCGGTTTGGTCTGTGCTTCCTTTTCGGATGGTTGGCGGACAGGTTCTTGCACAGGCATCTGCGGTTGTATCTGCTCTGTATCAAAGAGTTTTGCAGACAGTTCCCTTGCTTTTTGCAGCACCTTTGAAATCAGCATTGCCAATACTGCAACTGCACTCATGAGGATTGTTCCAAACCGTTCCGGCTGACTGCCGAATAAATCAATAGATTCTTTGATGCGGTCAGAGATGTACTCTTTTTTTATCTGTTGTATCTCTGTTTCTGCCACGCCGCTTACAATCGCCCTGTCAACTTCACGATTCCAACGCATACGGTATTCGTTGTCCGTCTGTATCTGTTCCGCTTTCGGATTATTTTTCCCTATCTTCTTAGTGGCAAGATACAGACCGTTTTCGTTAAAAACGTGCAGTTTCTCTTTGTCGTTCTTTACCAAAGTATTGATAAGGTCTGTATAAAAATGCTTTACCTCGTCCACAAACTCGTCCTGCTTGAACAGCTTATTCTTGGCGGTAAAAAGATTCCGCTCATATATCTCACCTTTCTTCACAATCTTACAGCCTTTGCGGACATTTCCGTTTTCGTCAAGTATCTCTTTTTTGGTGCGGACATGTTTTCCCTGCTCATCATAGAACATATTCCTTGTTGCAGTCTTTTCTATGGGTTCAGGCAATCTCTCCCTCTCTGAAAAAATAAGGTGGATATGGTAGCTACTCATAAAACAGTATCAATCAACAAACTGAAATAGGGTAGCTGTCATACAGGGTGCAGGAAAAGACGAGTGAGAAGCGATTGCTTTTTACCCGTCTTTTTTCTGCCTGTTACGCAGTAGAAACGCGATTTTGACGATAAAGGTATAAAACCCTTAACTTGCCTTAAATGCGCTCTGAAAGCCGCATAAAATCAAGGGATTTTTATCTCTAAATGCGAACATACAACAATGAATTGAGAGCGCAAGCGGTCTATCCGATTGCGCTCTTGATTACCCCATAGCAAGGACAGGGAAAACCGTCAAGGACGCGAAGCGCGAAGTTTATCCTTGACGGCTTTCTCTGGCTTTGCTACTCGTTACCTGTCAAAACGGAATTGCAGGATAGCTTTGATAAGCTGTGTTTTCAAACGTTCTTGAATATCGTCGTTGATATGTCCCCGGTATTTTGACAGATACTTAATGCGTGGACTGTAATGCTGTAAAACAAGTTCAATCGCTTCTGGCTCTCCGGCAATCGCTTTTTCAATGACTTCAAAGGGTACCAATTTTTTGTTCCTCATCTTTTGACTTTAACCATTCCTTTCTTAACTGATTCAATGCTGCGTGCTTCCAGTAATTCGCTGTACTTCTGGAACGTCCATATTCATTCCCGATTTTTGTATCGGTATAGCCCAGAAAGAAATACATCAGCAAGACAGTACGCCGCTGTTCTGGAAGTTTGGAAAGAACATTTGCTAACCATTCACTTGCAACAATAATCTCCTGTCCTTTCACGACAAAGACAGTTGGCTTGTCATACTGCTCAAAGTAATTATCTGTTGTAAACGGTTCAAAGGACGTTTCGGACATCAGATAGTCAAGTGATACTTCGTGCTTCTGTTTCCGTCCAAAATCGCGGTATGCACTGATTGCCGCATTACGGAGAACAATCTTACAAAAAGCAGCAAAAGAATATTCGACACACTCCATGAATTATTCAGAATACTTCATTGTTTCATCACCCCTTTTCTTCCCAGTAGGGGGCTACTACAACAAACGCCCATGCAGCACAGAGCTACATAGGCGTTTGAATAATGTGATTTATAAAAGTATGTATGATGTACTGATAGTTCATATTCATGGGCAGAAATTTCCGTTGTGTTGGTTAGGCTTTTTTTAACGAGTTTGATAATGCTTGTATAATGGCAAGTAACATAATAAAACCTCCGTCTAAAAAGAAAAAGCCGATAGCCGCTATATTTCAAGCGTGCTATCGGCTCTGCGTCTGTGCGTCTGACTCTTTAATAACTGATATATTTAGGTGTTTTACATTGATTAGTGTTTCATGCTTGCATTTCGGGCAAAATAGTGGAAATCGTTCAAGTACCGTATCTTCTCGTACTTTTAACCGTGTTTTATTACCACAGATGGGGCATAGTATCCAATTATCTAAATTCAATAACACCACCTCAATCCTCAACTGTAAATATTTCTTCGATTGAAACTCCAAAGACTTTCGCTATATTCCATGCGAGTACCAATGAGGGATTGTATTTTCCTTTTTCGAGATTGCCTATTGTTTCGCGACGAACTCCGACTTTAGAAGCAAGTTCTTCTTGTTTCATGTCAAAACGCACACGATATTCTTTTATCCTATTTTTAATCATTATCTGCCCCTTTTCGTTCTTTCCATTCCAAAATAATAAGTGCAAGAGTAAATGCAAAGATTGTAACTGCAAAACTCAATCCAAAGGACATAGGGACAGCTTTAGTTCCGTCGTAAACATAGGAACATACAAACATAAAAGGAACAAGAGAAATCATTTCTGACATAAATGCAAACGTAGCTGCTTTCTGGACATTAAGTCGAAAAAACTCATCGGGGATTACCCAAAAATATCGAATGTAATATGCAAATCCCAAAAATCCATATAACCCAGTATTCTCGGTACACCAACCTAAAATAGCTATTAGTGCCAAGAGAGATAAAAATCCTAAATAGTTGATTTTTTTCATAGTAGTTTTCCTCCCTTTTTGTGGTGTATTTCGCACTTTATGTTATAAATATACCACATAAGAAGTTTCGTGTCAAGCGTTAATAAAGGTACTGGAAATAGAATGTTTGCTGCCGCCATGACGATTTCAGCACTGATGCTGTCATATTTTCTTCTCCTAGTTTACAAAAAATAGAGCGCATAGAATTAACAACGCTCAAAAGATAAATATCTCGTTCCCTGAAAAGAGAGTTTTCCCCTATCTCCATCAACTAACATTCCATACTCAGAACCTGAAACAGATAATTCCATTCTATCTCCACTGTCAACCTGAAAAGTCACATAATACCAAGTAGAAAAAGTGGTATGGTATCCATGCGCACCAGTCAAAACTCCGAAGCTATACGGCCTGGTTTGCTTTCCCTTTGATGACCCTGGCATGACGCTCCGCCAGATTATTGTTGTCCTTCCTGTCCCAGCTTTCCCTCTTCCGATTGGTTCACCGCATGGATCATTTCCCGGACCAGCCCATGCATCTGCCGGTTCCATGTCCTGTCCGGCTCGTTCTCCATGCTGTCCTTCAGATAGCGAAGGATATGCACCATGCATTTCTGATGGTCCGAGCCGTATCGGTAGTAACTCGTATCATGATCATGAACCAGGATGCCCTCATAACTTTCCACAGGCGTCCCCTGGATTCCTTTATGCCCCCTTGTTTTCCTTGGCAAAATACATGACTGCACCGTCATTGCAGCCGACAAATACCTGGGCGTTCTTTCCATTGATTTTTACAGTTGTCCCATCGGCATACATTGCAGGCGCATCCAGCAGCGCCTGGAAAAGGCGGTTCTGTTCCCCTTTACTTTTGGCTGAAAATTCACGGCACAGTCCGTTCACCATCCCAACAGACAGGCGCAGCTCTCCTCCTGTCATTTCCGATATCAGCTCCACCGTTTTCTCCAGCGATACATTGCAACGGCTGTTCAAAAGGAATGCGAATGCCTTAAGAGATTCCTCATAATTCACATCGTCCACGACACCGGCCAGAAACGGGGAATGCACCTTATGCCCTGTCTTTTTATCATAGAATTCTTCCGTCTGGTATTGGGTGACCACGGCACACACGGATACTCCTACCACCTGTTTTGTGATGCTCCTGCCTGTTGGGCGGTACCTGGATGTATCCAGATATTTTTCATCCGGCGGAATCTCTGCCTTCCGAGCCGGCGTAAGTTTCATGCGGGGATGGTGTTTATGCCCGGGCTGTGCTCCCGGCCTGCGGCCCGTCCGCTCCCTGTTGTTCGTAATCTTTTTCCTGTTGATACATTTGGAGGATGGAAGGGACGAGTTCTCATAGTTATGGTTTACCTGCGCCTTCTGTTTTACAATCAGCCCCTGCGTCCACTGGCGGGTGATTCCTTTCCTTGTAACCTGGATTCTCGGAAACGTGACGAGGTAAAATTGTCAACAGCTTGATTTATAAGGATTTCAGTATAAATCCTCGTCACAATCGAATATTTCATAAACATGACGAGGAATGGCTTGTTTCAGGCATTTATGGGCACCTCGTCACGTAAATCCGAGAATCCAGGTTGTAAACGAAAGGCTGTCACGTTCCCGGCGCAGCTTCTCCATTTCACGGTTCTGGCCGCGGATGACGGCCTCATATTCCTCACGCAGCTTCCGGAAAGCCTCCCCGGATTTCAGCTCCTCCAGTTCCCGGCGGGCGGCTTTCAGCTGGTATGATAATGAAGTTGTCTGAAAATACTCCCGGTCATTCATACGGCCTTTATTCCTCCCTGCCGGTTCCTTCTTTTTTCTTTGCCCTGGAAATCTCTTCTGCAAAAAGATCCAATGTCTGGTTCAGCTTTTCGATTAAGAGCTCCTGGGCTGTGTCCTTTTTTTTATAAACGGCCAGCTGCTCTTCCAGCTGCCGGATATACTGGTTCTGCTTCCGGATGAGGTCTGCCTCTAGATTTTTCCTGTCCATTTCTGTATCCTCCATGGTCTAACTATAACAGAAAACAGGAAAAAAAACGAATGTGGATAACTTTCCGGTTTGGTAAAAATTACCTGTTATATTTTCATAGAAAAAAGCAGCTGCCTGTCTAAAACCAGGGAGATAGAGGGGATTGGAACCGGATTTTGAAGAAAAGAAGAACAGCTACCTTTGAAAAACGGACAGAAATCCACATTTCTTCAAAAACAGCTGTTTTGATGTTGATAACTATCAATTCCATCTTCCACACAAATCAGATTTACCATTTCATAATCATTATAGTCGGCATATGCCTTCATTCTGGCTTTCTGTGCGTCTAAGGAATAACTGTCTGTCTGCATGGCTGTAGATACTCTTGTATATGTGTAAACTTTTATTTTTTCCTTTCATACCAAGTTTAATTTTTATCCACGTTTTTACCCAAAATTTTTATCGAGTTCAAATAATCTTGTTCCACATCACTTAATGTACGCTCTTTATATTTCTTATATTCTCCGGTTGCTTTTTCCACTGCCTGCTTATGCGTCACGCTTCCATTTCCTGACAATAACTGTTCGCCGCTCATTGTTAGAATACGGTCTAAGTGCTTCGCCCAATCTTTCATGGTCATAGCCTGTTCCCGTTCTGCCTGACGTTCTGCAAAATCCAAATATCCAGACACCAGCTGCCCCATTGCACGAAGTTCTTTTTCATTCAGAAAATTTTTAGCAATGACAGCCTCCTGCAAAGTCGGCTGGCTTCCTGCAAATGTAGTAAGTCCCATAAATTCCTTTTCTGCATCCGCCCTTGTATAAATAACTTCCGCCGCTGTCTGCCCATGAATGGCATAATGAATTTTATTCTGAACTTTCTGAAAAAACTGAATAGATATTTCAGCTTTTGGATCATAGTCAATGCTGGTAGCGTAAATCTCCAATACCTGCCTGTAAAATACCTTTTCAGACGCACGAATGTCTCTAATTCGTTCAAGCAGTTCTTTAAAATATCCACCATCGCCCAAGTTTTTCAGGCGTTCATCATCCAGTGCAAAGCCTTTACGCATATATTCTTTCAAAATTCCGGTTGCCCATATTCTAAACTGCGTGCCTCGTTTTGATTTCACACGATAACCGACAGAGATAATTACATCAAGATTATAAAATTCTACAGGCTTATCTGAATTTGCAATGTGCAAAATTTGCACATTACCTTCTCTGGAAAGCTCATCTTCTTCAAATATATTTTTTATGTGCTTTGAAATTACAGAACGATCTCTCTGAAATAACTCCGCCATCTGCGCCTTTGACAACCAAACTGTATCGCCATCGAAGATTGTTTCAATCTTTGACAAGCCGTCCTCTGTTGTATAAATTATCATATTTGATTTTCCGATTTCTTCTCTATAATCCATAGTCACCTCATTATTTGATATTTTCACTAATAATAGTTTGGACACACTTATCATGTTTTATTATATTTCTTATAACCGTTATTAGTAAGACGCACCTTTCAATTTTTCGACAATTCTTCTGCTTTGTTTCTTCCATCTTCCGCATGATTATCTCCTGTTATATCAGGTAATCATCACAGGAACCGTATCTATGCCTGCCCATTCGCTGGCCGCTTTTCTTCTGTGCCCTGCAATGATTTCATACCCTGATCCAATTGGGTTTGGTCTTACAATCAAGGGCACAAGCACTCCCTTATCCTCAATACTCTTTGATAATTCAAAAAGATGCATATCATGCTCTACCTTGAACGGATGCCCCTGAAAATCATGCAGCTTGCTAATCTTTACATTTTCCGTCTGTACATTGTGGTCGAAAATCCCACATATATCTTTTTTGTTTGTCTGCTCCATTCGTTAATCCCTCAATTTGATTATCAAGATGCCTAAAGAATGTTGACAGTTTAAAACCAAAAAGACAGCCTGCTCCACATTTTACTCAAGGATTTCTACAAGCGAATCTACGGATTCTCTTTGTTCACTCTTTGTAGACAACATGCGACTTCCACATGCGGTGAAAGTTACTTCTTATACTAAATAGCGAAACCGTCACCTTTTGCTCCAAAGTATAAAGGGGGAATAAACTTTATCCCCCTTCTCCACACTTTTCAATTATGCATTTACCGTTATTATTTTAGCGTACCTAACATTTGTATATCGGACTCCACAAATAGCTTGCAAAATTGTTTTTCTTAATTTTTTACACGAAATTTTAACGATTACTTAAGTTCTAATAATCGATCAATAACTTTTGCATTGGTTACTCCGTTATTCGTTAACAATCCAGCAACTACCGAGGTATATTCTGGCAGGCTCTTTGCCTTATACCACAACAAATCTCTATGAAAAAGATCTGTAGCTAATAATGAAACATTAATTCCTAGTGCTTCAAAACTATATGTTCGACGTTTGGGATACGCACAAGATTTCCCAACCTTTTTCTTACAACTTTTACATAGTCGACAGCTACCTGTTGAAATATAAAACTCATTTTCATTCATAGAGTTTCTTAAGGCTTTATCAATTCGGCTTTTCAAAATAGAGTTAGCCGCTTTCACCTTTAAATACTCTTGTTTTATATAATCAAACTGTTTCAATTCTATATAAAGCATAAAAACATTAATAAACTCATATTTTTTTACAAATTTCATATAATCAGGTGCATATGGAGGACAAGACCATTTATTCCCATAATTTGGGCACCCTTCTTCACAAAGCTTGTCAAAATATGATTTATTCATAAACTTTTCTAAATATTTTGTTTCAACAAGACATTCTTCACAAGCATACTCTATCATTGCACGAGGTGTATGAGCTTTTAAACGATACTCATTCATCTTCAATGGTAATTTCATACTTTACCTCATTATCTTGTTTTTCTATCTGATTTATCTTGTATCCTTTATATATTTCTTGCAGAAAAATCTCTCCATATGTCTTATTTATAGCATTCTTACTAGCTGAAGATACGGTTAGCTCAAATGTAGGTTTTTCTTCATTAGAAATCACAAAACGTATACTAAATTTTACTGCCTTGCTTTCTTCATACAAAACGTCACAATTCTTTTCAAAAATAAAATTACGCTTTGCTGTATCTTGTCCATCTCTAAATATCTCTTGATAGCCATTACTCTGCTTCATGAGACTAGACAAAATCCCCTTTAAATTCTCTGATTCGCCTTTAGGAAATTTAAATTGCTCCTTGGCAATAAATTTATGTATACTAATTTCTTTTTCGCCATATAAACTCTTATATGTACTTTGTTTCACATCAAAAGATGGAGTTATGCTATCAAACTCATAATTTGAACTCTGCTTAACATACAATTCTGATATTCTTTTTCTTCCCCACTCTTGTGCGTCATCAGCCATTATAAGTAAAAATCCAAAATTCAGCATATCCAGATGATAAACATCATGACAAGTATGCGCAGCAACTGCCCTAAGAATTTCTCTCCTGATATAAAATTGTCGTGCCTCTTCCTCATCAAATTTATAATCTTCGTTTATATTAAAGTCTGACTCCAAAAAATATATTAACAATTTGTAAATTATGATTGCACTTAAAATGCCATGATTGTAACTCTCTAATGATTTTTGAAATTTAAAATAATATTTTGGCTGTAAACGTGCAACAAATGGTTTTTCACTTTTAACTACCATTTCTTCCTTTGGACACTTATTATCCACTTCATGCATTTTTGAACTCATAAATCGCACAACAAAATCATTCATATTATTTTGAATGCCATCAAATGATAAGTCCATAGATACTGTCGGATTTGAAATGAATGATTTCATCATATCTTTTGTTTTCTCTATAATTCCTTGCGATTTTTCTAAAGGATAACCCAAATCATGCGTAAGTGCAATCATCGACCATATGCTTATTTTTTCAAAACTATTTACTGATATCCCTTCTTGTATATTTATACGTTTTAGATACTCTCCCTCATTATCTAAAAGACAATCCAGTCCTAATAACCATACTCTAAATACATGTACCACATGATCTCGATAATACTTTCCTCCTCCATATAACATAGTTTCAAACTGTGTGTACTTTTCAAAATAATCACTTAGTTCATTTACTCCATATGCAATTGGATTTTTCGATTTATTTTCAAGAAATGGTTCTCTTCCATCAAAAAAACGGAGACATTTTATTGATCTTTCAATTATCAACTTCCAAATTTCTTTTATTTCATTCACATAATAAAAAATTCTATAATCATCATCTTCCTCACGAATCTCAAAAACATCTAATTTTTCAACAATCATGTCATCCAATGGATGAGGTACTTTTCTTTCTTCTGGGATATTAACTTCCTTTAAAAACTCTGGCACTCTTTCCTTTATATATTCTTTTACAGATTCAATTAACTGCAAATCTCTATTAGCCATTTTTCTCCTCCTGTTTTTTTAGATTCATATAATACTGACCGATACAGTTCTCACAACAATTTCCACATGAAAATTGTGCAACTAAAAATCTTACTTTTTGTAAGTACTTAGAATCCTGATATATGTTTTCTATTTTTTCTTCAAAAATATTTCCCGGTTTAATATCTTCCAATATGTCAATCCTATGATTTTTGAATACCTCACATGGATAAACATTACCATCATATCTTATATTTAATTTTCCATTGGCTGCTTCACAGTGAACTTCCTTTGTTTCTCCTAGTAATGGAACCCCTATCCTAATATAAGAAGATTTATTCTTACATAATTGTATCAATCGTTCTTCTACATCTTTCAATTCTGCTTCTGATAACAACAAACGATCTTTATTATTTAATGCTCTTCCATGTATAACCAATCGCAAAAAGCTAACTTTAGAAACACCTAACCTCTCACAAAAATCAACCACCTGTTCAATCTGATTTTTATTAAGCTTCATTGGAACAAAATGTCCTTCTACAACTATCTTTCTACTTATAGCATTCTTTATTGACTGTTCCAAAAGACAGAAACAACCTTGTGTCCCCATTATAGCATCATATGTACATTCATCAGCCGCCTCAATATTAAATATAATTTTTGTTACTTTACCAGATATTTTATCCAATATTTTTTCTGGAATAGAGATTTTATTTTTCATGTTATCTATACAGATTCCACTACTATAAATATAGCAATTCAATCCTTTTCTATATACATAATCAATCATTTCCACTATGTCTGGATGCAAAAAAGGTTCTCCTCCTGAAAAACATACTGTCTTTAGACCTAATACATTTACACCATCTATAACTTCCTTAAATTTCTCAACAGAAATTATCTCTTTACACTCTTCTGAAGATAATGACGAGCAGTGTACGCATTTATTAGGACATCTTCTAATGATTTCTATTGAAATTTCCTTTAACATATCATATTCTCCTAACGGTTTATATCCTAATTTTATTCAGCTAACCCTTTATATAATTCCTTGTTAATTTTTATTAGTATTTTTTTTATTTCTTCTATTCTCTTTTTGCCCAACTTACGCTCAAATCCTGCTTTAAAATTAGGACCTCTCATAACTAATCCTCTATTTAAAGTATCTGAAAAAATACTTGATATTTCCGAAATCAATTTTTCCTCTGAAATTTCCAATTTCCAGTAATCATCTACTTCCTGTTTAATCTTTTCTGCTATTTGATCCATTGTTTTGAATTCCAATGTTTTTCCCTCCTTGAACAAATTTAACTCATATTACAAGAATAACATTCCTTTCATTTTTTGTCAATTTTAACAAATGTACATTTTTTGCTTTTTTTACATTTTTAACATTTGCATATGCTCTTTGCAAAAAAAGCCGATCAGGAATCGCAACTCCCAATCGGCATCTTTTCTTACTCCTCCTCATTTTTACATTCAATCTCCGTTCCGTCCAGGAACACCACCAACAATGTTCCATCCTCAAATTGAAGATGGCAGCGTACTGCCGAGTATTTGCCCAGTAAACAATGCTGTCCACGTCGGAGTAATACATAATAGAAAAACCGTCCGCATCTCCGAGATACATCCTCGAAAGCCAGACATTCAAATCATGTGGTACTACCTTCATTTCATAATCGTTGCCACATTCCAGTAACATTTCGTGGGAATGGAAAAAGTCGTAATCCATAGAGATGTCCTCACTTCTTGTGCTGATTTCCTCCACATCGGAATTGACACGGAACAATTCAAATTCATTGTCCCACGAAATTCCTGTACGGGTACATCTTCCAAAAGTAGTCTGCCTTCCGTCCGGGAAGGTAATATCAAAACACTCATAAGGTTCATAATACCATGCATCACCCAGTCGCAAGAGGTCACACACCACTCCCTTCTCCGCCATGAATCCCACATATCCGGTTTCTGCAGTAATGGTTGCTGTAAACCTTAGTGTGTAGGCTGCACCGGAATATACTCTTACCTTATTTCCACGTATTCTCATTTCCACGGTATATAGGCTTGGATCACTCCGTAAATCTGCATTTGAGGTCTTACTGAAAGAAGATGCATAGCTGCCAAGTTTCTTACTTCCCTGATACAACTCCACACACTGGGTATCGTAATTTATACAGCAGAAAATGCTTCCAAGAAACACTCCTGCCTTACCGCCTCCCGATGATTTAAAGGCAAATCTCGCTCTCACATGGATTTCAGAAAATCCGGTGTAATCCAGTGCCAGTTTTCCACTACCTTCCAGCTGCGAATACTTACGGACACGGTCAGAACTTTCATCCTTCCAAATCTTCCACGAACCGTCAAGTATTGTAAAATAGTTGGTAGGGATTTCTGAGTAATCACAGAAATCTTCATACCATACAAGCGCACTTTCTGGCTTTCTGCGAAGCACCTCTGCAGTAACCTTAAATGTCCTGTCGGGCTGTACCATTTCTCCGTTCACATCCATGAATTTTCTTGGCTTCAATCCATAGTACACTTCCCCGGCAGTCGCTTTCTGTGAAAAATCCGAACATACCCGAAAGCCATAAAAAACCACCCCAGGCACTCCACCGGACACAGTAATGGTGTGCTTTCCTGCTGACAAGCTGACTCCACTTTTTAATATCCTCCAGAATTTCTTTCTCCAATATAAGAAATACAGCCGTGATTCCGACAGCATCTGACTGTCCCCATCAAGACTGATTCCGATGCTATTCTTATCCCATCTTGGATAGACTATCTCAACTGCCACATCATATGTTCCGGCTGTTGGTACTTCAAATGTGTATTTCAGCACCGCTTCTTCATCCAAAACAGACGCATATCCTTCTCCAATGACTGCATTGCCTGAATAAGAATCCGGCACACCGTTCCTATCAACACTTATTGCTCCGAAAGAAACCTTCTGCTGCTTCAGATAAGTTGTGAGATATTTTCTGCCACTATAGGTTTCATGCTTTGTCGGCTCTGCTGTTTCCCTGCTCGTATCCCATCCTTCCATAAAGTCATATACATGAAGCAGTCCCCCAAGGGACCATATCCGTCCAATCCCAATATGAAAAGAATGGAATAAAGGGCTGTGGCGGTGCATCACCTGTATGATTATATAAGCCCTCCATCCAATATTTCGCAGCATAATAGGTAAGGCTTGTTCCCCGATAGGTCATACCGAGATTCTCCGTAGTATCGTATATCTGCCATCTCCATCCATATCTGGGAAGTCCCATCATGATTTTGTCCGGGTTCATTGCATTGGCAGCATAACTGTAGATACCTTCAAGCCAGCTTCTCGGAGATACCGGCCCCGGTGCTGAACCCGCCCAACTCATACCATAACTCATGATTGCTGCTGTGTCGCAGTATGCATCCAAATCGGCATACACGCACCAATTCTCGCCGCCAACCGAACCGCCAACACTGGTCATACCTGGAAGGCAGATATTTACATGAAGGTTTGCTCCCTTTGCCTTTACAGTAGAGTAAATCCGTGAGAACAGCGCATTTGCCTTTGTTCGGTTCGCTAACTCCCCTCCACGTTCCAAATCAATATCTATCCCGGAACACCACGGATATTTATTAATAATCCTCACGATTTCTGAAATGAACGTATCCTGTGCGCCATTCGTATTCTCTCTGAGTGCTGTAAAAATAGAGGCAGTACCATGATTCATAATGGTCAGAAGCCATTTAATATGTGGCCATTTCTTAACATAAGGAAGGATAGTACTGACCGCAGTTCCCGTCTCGCTGATTGTTCCATCTGCTGAAACTTCAAAGGTAAAAATACCAACATGAGACAGCTTATTTCCTTTTTCTCTTAACACCTGATGCATTCTTGTATTTCCCATGAATGTCCATGCCATGACGTTTCGGTTACTTGCCCTTCTCACATCCGTTTTCCTCCAATCCCATATGCCATCTCCTGAAAAGACATGCGCACAAGTGCTGACTTCCTGTCCTTTACTTTAATCTGGTGTTTACTGTCCCCTGCTGCCGAATAAGAATAAAATCCATTAGCCTTAATCCGGCTTCCATTCCTTGTTGCCACCCTTGCATCAGCATTAATTTCAACAACATCATCTTCCAAAAAAACGCTCTGCAGAGTCAGCTTGTGGCTTCCGTAATTATGAGCCACACTCATGTCTCCTGCTGCCATCGTATCTTTTGGAATTATGTGATAATTCAGCCCGGCCGATACTTCCCCATCATTGGTGATCACCGCTGTAACACCGGAACGTACAATCCCATTAAAAAAGCGGACAGGTGTTATCTCTCCATCCACACGGTTCTTTTGCAAAAGTTCCAGATTGTTTACCACATACCCGGTCAGCCACTTACCTTCCTGAAACATGATATCTGTTATATAAAAGGTTCCGGTACACTCCTCTAAAACCACATTTACAGTAGCCTTTACCACCTTCTTTTCTTCATGTGTATTGATTGTCCCGGCAAATCGAATAAACTCCATCCTTACACCTCCTGTGCATCAAAGGTGTACCTCTGCTCTGACACATGGGAAACCCATGCGGTTGCTACCGAACCACCCTGCAGCATAACATCCGTAAAACGCACTGTGCCTGTACAGTCCTGCACCACGACCCTTACCGTCAGTTTTTTCACTTTTTCTATTCCGTTAACACTGACCGCTCCTGCCGACCTCGTAAAATACATTTAATATACCTCCAAAAATAGACAGAAAAAAGCACCTCCAAGAGGAGATGCCTTGTTTCTGTTATATATTTACTCTTCTTCCATCAATGCATGGTATAAACGCTTTGCTTCTACCGCATTAGTCGTTTTCTTATTCCGCTCTACTATTTGAACAGTAAGATCTTGTTGCATTTTTTTCGCTACCGATTTTGTCGAAGCTCTTTTGTTTAATTGCAATACCGTTCCTACATATTTTTGAACTTTAGGAGATTTAACAGTTGGAATTTTTTCTCCCCTGAATCCCATCTCTACAATTTTTGATGCTTCTAGCATTTCATCCAAATCCATCGAAGCAATCAATCTACCAGTAACTTTCCCTCTTCTAACGGGAGTTGCTTTCACGGCAACAGCCTTTACCGAAGCTACACCAGTTTTTACCGGAACTGCTCCCATTCTTAAACCTTTTTCTACTGTTGTTCCTGCTATTTTCTTTCTTCGACTACCTACAGGTGTATTTATTTTTGCTTTCGGCATATTATTCACCTACTTTCTTATCAACAATATTTACAACACCACTCAGAATATCTTTAAATGAAATTATTTCAAATTCGTTTTCCTTCAAATCTTCAATTTTGTATTCAACGGCATCATCACTTGCTCGTTCCCCGACCACAACCTCTACATATCTGTCTTTTACTTTTTTACTCTCCACGATGTAAAGTATCGGAAAAAAAGCTTCATACTCAGCGGCTGATACAATACTTCTTATTTCATTATATTCTTTTTTACTAATAACTCCACCATTAAGTTTAGCCTTGGCTCCTTTTAAGATTCCAGCTATATTATTCTCAATTTCTTTCGTATGACGATCTCCTGTTGTAATCTGTTCTAAATATCTTTTACAGATTGTTGCTGGATTTGAAGTCGGCGGTTGTTTTGATGAATTAAATTCTGTTGTACACCAAACATAATGGATATTTTTATAATATCTTTTTGCTATTTTATATGCTAATTGTGTCCCAACTGAATATAAAAATGGATTATTCTTTACATCCAATCCCATATTCTATCATCCCCTTTTCATCATTAGAATTCATTTATATTTTACCACAACAAAATCAATTTTTCATTCAAATAATTCTCAAAACAACTCTACAAATCTTGTTTCTTCTGAACCATCCTCATATTCAATGATAAGTTCAATGCCAACTCTGCCATTCGCACCCTTTTTCAGATTCTCTGTTGCTATGCTTGCCGATACTGTGTAGCTGCTTCTGGTAGCCGGATATACTTCCTGCGACAATGTTTTTGTAGTATTTAACGCTCCCACACACTTAAAACTTGCATTACCGGAAGCACCGTTTTCTCCATCCACCTCAAAGCCGGAATTCTGCCAATAGCTGAATCCATCATCTGCTCTGGAATTTAGCAGATGGTTATTTACCACCAAATCCTTCATCTCCTGTCTGTCCAGCAAATCCGATGAGGAAAGAGTATCTGCTGCCTTCTCCCATGAAGCAGAAGAATCACCCAGTTCTTTTAACTTGGTAGAAAGTTCAATGACTGTCTTCCACGGCTCCTGCACGTTATAATCCATACGGATAATTCTCGTGCTGATTCTGATTCCCAATCCTTGTCATCCACGGTTACCACATCTCCGATACCGAAACTCTCATGCTCCCACCCAGTCAGTACAGACAGATCCATTACCTGTATGACATAAGAAATACTCGGCTTAGAATAATCTGCCGTCGCATTTCGGTATATTCAAGCATCTGATATGGATTGGTAAAAGAGGAACAGTCAAGCGTTGATACCCTGATTTCAGATGAATATTCGGTATTCTCCACATATTCCTTTCCGTTATTGATACTTGCAAAGGTCATACCATCCGCACCGTAGGCATAAAGCCTTGTTACAAGGCTTCGAGTGTCTACAACCCTCTGTATGGATTTCATGTTTTTGCGGTAAGCAAACACAGCACCGCTGTTGCTGCCCGACTGTGTCAGAAGGCTGACCTGTTTATTTACATTATCAAACTCCAAATCACCACCATAAATGGACTGAATGGTACGGAGCATGGAAAGGGCATTCTTGTCCGTGGACTGCCAGGAACGTTTTGTTGTCACGGTTATCGTTCCCACACTCCATGCAGTACCTTGTAAGGCATAAGCTATAGGCTTTTCTGCAGTTTCCGCTTCATAGGTCTGCTCACTTTTCTTTTCGGAATACGCAAGGTCATAGAACGCAGCTTCCGCATAAATACTCGTTACTGTGTCTCCGTCTTCGCCTTTATCATCCGTGACTGTTCGGATACGGTAAATATCCTTAGTAATCTGCAGTTTCTTTTCATTATCGAGATATGATCGCTTCCCATCTTTGAATGGAATGGAAAATTCCAAATAGTCAGAACCGTTCAATTCACTCGTAACAATAATGTCATAAGCATTTTCCAATACTGCTTCCCTGATACCGCTGTCACTTAACACCACCGGCCTTGCATATCCCAATTTAGAATAAGGAGCCTTTGGGGTTTCATATATCTGAATTGCACTCAGTTCCGGTGTCATAGAGGTATCTGTTGTAGAAAGCGTCATCTGTATCTGAATGTATCTTAAGTTTGGAGATTGTATCACCCCATCCGTTCCGACCGCTTCCCAATCTGAAAAAGATGCATCTTCCAAGGAATCCGATGTCCTTGTCCTAACTTCCGAAATAGAAGTAATTCCTGCATCCACTGTACCGACAAGCTGTATCTTTCCTGCTCCGGCAAGCCCACCTTCCCCAAGGTCTAAAATCCTTGTATAAAGAACACCGCTTTCTGCATATACGCCATCCGTCTGCTTTAAGGTCACACTTCCCGGATTAGATATGGCATCCACAAACGAGTCCACATCTGCACCATTTGCTAACAGACCGGAAAGAAAGTGTGCTTCCAAATCATCAATTGTCAAATCAGAGTCCGTTTCATAAAACCAGTCATCAAATCCTCCGGCAAAGTAGTAACTGTCTGCGTACATTCCCATGACGATATCAGCAGTACAGGAAGGATTCAATTCTCCGTTAAAAGAACGGGTTGCTGTCTTAAACACATCCCCTGTGTTTCTGTCACAAACAAGGCTCTGTACGGTCTTTGCCTCCAAATCAATGACCGTTCCAATAAAATACGCACCATTATTTTTAAGCACCACTCCCATCGGCTCCGGTTCAATGACATCATGAATCAGCGTACCGGAAGCATCATACAGCATATTTCGTAATCTTCCTGAACGAAGAGAAAGATAAAACAGAGGATTTCCCGGACCGCTTCTGGTACTGAAAATAGGTACAAATTTTGTCCCTATCGAATAAGTAGTTGGGTATATCCATCCTCCTGCCACAATTCTTTTTCCCAATGCTGTGAAGAAATCCCCCGTATTCGTTGCCCTCAGATGTGTTTTTTCCGTTGCCGGATTTACGGTATTGAACCGAAAAAATTTTCCAAGTTTTCCGGCACGGGTAGATGCTGTTGTTCCCGACCAGCCATTGATGGTAAAATTTCTCGCATGACCGGACGAATCGTGCAGAGTTGTATCATCACCACTCGGTGAATCATTCATTTTCCACTGTGCCTGTGTATTGGCTGTTTTCCGAAATTCGCCTGTGAAATCCTCTGTTGCATTTACAAGCAGTTTTAATCCCATTACACCCACCTGCTCCTTCCCTGTATCATAAGCTCCGTAAAGGCTGCACCACTTACAGAAATCCGAACCTCATTGCCTCCTGGATTCAGTTCCGGGAACACCAACTCATCAAGCTGTGAAAGACCGTTTCTCAACGTCTCCCCAGTATTCGAATCCACCACTTTGGCTGTCAGCTTTGACGTATCAAGCACAAAGGTTTCTCCCTCCGCAAGTTTTCCTTTCACACGAACCAACTCCCCATTTACTTCGATATCCACATAGGAAGAGGTGCTGTCCATGACCGCTTTTAATTCGAAAATCGGTTCAGAAATAAGATTGCCCTTTTGTCTGTTTACAGTGGTCTTGCCCTCTGCTGCGATAGAAAACACCTCATCCTCTACGGCATAACCGAACGGATCAGGACAGATAAACTCCAAAGAAAACGTACCTGCTGCCCGTGATACCCTTTCCATGCTGATTTCCGTATTCAGTCTCGCCATAAAATACCTGTCCGGGTACTCATCAAAAATCAATGGCTGAACCCCTCTGTACGGATTCAGCCACCCATTGATTTCATCTATTCTATGTACCAGAGCAGAAAAGTCCTGCTCCGGGAACACGGAACATTCCACCGGAATGATACGCTCGGAATACTCCATTCCAAAATCCAGTATCCCTGACCTTCCCGGTATGCTTTCCGTATTATTTCTGAAAGCCGGAAGCATGGGATATCCCGTAATTCTTGCTTTCAGCTTTTTTTCCTTTGAATGAATTCCCTGAAATGAAAATCCCATGCTTCTCCTCCTTCTTAGGTGATTGGTATAATTCCCTGTGCCCTCGTTCCCGACTGCATCAGGTTATATAATCCCTGTGATACCTTTCGGATATCCTCCTCACTTCGTACTACCATCTGTGCCACACTCACAAGCGGACCGGTATAAGTAATCACCGTTCCACCGCTTCCCGAACCGGAAGTCTGTGTATTCGCTCCTACTCTTGCATCTACATCAAAGTCTGTAGGAATGGCATTGTTAATATCCTTTGACACCTTATCCATTTCATCCGTAAAGCCCTCACCGAGACCTTTGGCCATGTTGTCACCAATTCCGGCAAACACACGGGATGGTGAGTGGATACCGAGCAGGCTCTTGATACCGCCAACGATATCCCCAACAAAACCGGAAATCTTGTTTTTTACCCACGAAATCATGGAAGAAACACCACTCCAAAGTCCTGTCACAATATTCTTTCCGACACTCACAATAGAGGTCGCAGCTTTTCCGATACCGGAAATAATGGCTGTCACGATTTGAGGTAAACTTGCCACCAACTGTGGTATCGCCTTAACCAATCCAACTACCAGCTGAACCACCAATTTAACACCCATCTCAATAATCTTAGGCAGATTTGTGGTTATGAAATTGATGATGGACGAAATAATCCGAGGCAAAGCAGCCACCAATTTCGGCAGTGCATTCAGAAGTCCCTGGGCTAATCCGGTAATGATGGAAAAAGCGGCATCCAGAATTTTATCCATGTTGTTCAGCAACGTGGTGCATATTAAAACTACTGCATCAACTATAGTTGGAATCAGCTGTGGCAGTGCCTCTCCTATTCCGGTTGCCAGTGTGACAATCATCTGAATCGCAGCCTCGACCAACTGTGGCAGATTCGCAAGAATTCCGTTGACTAATGTCAGTACCAACTGCAAAGCTCCCTCGGTTATCTGAGGAAGGGCAGCTATCAGTGAATTCAGAATGGTTAGTACAATATTCGTCGCAGACTCAATCAAAATCGGCAGATTTTCCAAAATCGCACCTCCGATAGAGGTCACGATATTAAGTCCTAACTCAAGGAACATCGGCATCTGCTCTGTGATAATGGCTGCCACGTCTCCTATGGCTGTTCCGATTGCCACACTTATCTGACTGAAATCTCCATTTGCTTCATTGATTGCATTTCCCAGTGTGGAAAATATATCCGTTATTCCTGCGGACATCTGACTTACCGTTGGAAGGAACACACCCTCGATGGAGCGTTTCGTTCCCTCCAATGCAGAATCCAAATCCGCATATTTTATTTCATTGATTTGCGACAGGGCATCATAGCTTGCAGCCGCCCCATCTTTCATCCCGGCAAGCACGGGAAGTACATTTGCCTGTAAATCTTCAAACTGTGTGCCGAACAGATTGACCGCAGCTGTGTTCTTTGCAATCGGGTCATCCATATTATTTAAGGCATTCACAACTTCGAAAAAGGCTTCCTCGGCACTCTCTCCTCCGGCAGCAAACCGTTTTTTCATTTCATCTGCGTTCATTCCAAGTGCCTGAAATGCTTCTATGGTTGTATTGCTTCCGTCCTTTGCCCTTAAGTTAAATTCCTTGACCGCATCACCGACTTTATCGATGGAGAACACACCCGCTTCCGCACCATTGATAAGTCCGGTAACGAACTGATCCGCTGACAATCCCAATGCGGAATACTGTGCGGAATATTCATTTAAGGTGTCGAGCAAATCCCCATTCTGGTCTGCACCGTTCTGTGCGCCGACTGCAATGATGTTATATGCTTCCTCTGCCGTCACACCAAAGTTCTTCATCAGTGCATTGGCAGCACGGGCCGATTCCTGAAGATCATATCCGAAGGTATCACGCAAAGCAAAACCGGACTCTGTGGCTTTCTGTAACTCATCCCCCACAAGTCCGGTTGTTTTCTGTACAACGGATAATCCCTCTGCTACATCCTCAAGGCTGTCACCAAAATTATTGGTTTAGATCTTCTGTGCGATTGCACCAAGTTCTTCCAATTCCGTGCCTGTTGCTCCCGTGGATGCGGATATCTGATTGACCGCCTTATTATATTCATCACCCAGTTTTACCAGTTCCACACTTGCTGCCACCACGGCAGCACCAATGGCAGCCGCCGCTGCTGCGATAGCCGTGCCGACTCCTGCGACAACAGAACCGACCTTTTCGAACTTACCGGATGAATCCTCTGCCATATCTCCGCTGTCTGAAAGTGATTCTGCAAAATCCTCCGTCTGTTCTTCTGCTTCCTCCATCTCTTCTCCCAGTCTGTCAATGGCATCCTCATTAGCTTTCAATTCAGACTCCATTTTATTCAAATCAGCCTGTGCATTGTTCAGCTGTATCTGCCAGCTTCTGGTTCGGCTGTCCGCTTCCCCAAAAGAAGATGAAGCATTCTCAAGTGCCGCCTGTAACGTCTGCACCTTATTTTTCTGTGCTTCTATCTCCTTTGTCAGCACACCGTTTCTTGCACTTAAGGACTGGATGGATTTATCGTTTTTATCAAATTGCGATGTAACAAGGTTCATTTCTGAACAAAGCACCTTAAAAGCGGAGTTGATTTCCTTTAGGGCATTTTTAAACTCCTTCTCGCCCTCAACTCCCATCTTGACACCGAAACTCTCAGCCATCCAAACACCTCCTTAGATGCCTTCCGGTATGATATCCTCAATGAAAACCTCCCTCTTAGGCTTCGCAATTCCAAGAAACTGTTTGTGAAGTTCCCATTGATCCATAAGTTCGCCAAGCGGTGTCAAAAGCACTTCCTCTTCCGGTTTCCGTAACTGTGTTACTCCGATATACACGAACCGGGCAAAGCTCACTTCTGGTGGCTCGGCCCGGTCTGTGCGTTTCCCTTTTCATTTTTCTCCGGCATGGATTCCACATGACGCTTCGTGCCTTTTAACATTGCTGCCATGATTGCATCCTTGTATTCTGCCAGTTCATACGGATTGGTAAGAAGTTCTATTTCATCTTCTGTAAGAAGCGGTTTCGGTTCATCCCTATGCTGTAAATTATGGATGAGGATTTCCTGATTTGCCAGCAATGCAATCAGCCATATAACCTCTCCCAACGATTCTTCCATCGTTGCATTCTTTAACAGTTTATCACCGAGTTTCTCCAAACCGCCATACCGCTTGGTAATATCCTTTGTTGCTTTGGTGGTAAGAATCAGCTTGTGTTCCACACCACCGATTGTAATAACCTGACTTCTATCTTCTATACTGTACATACTGCTTCTCCTTTCAAATCCCGGTTACCCGGCTCCTATGCATCCTCTTCCGATACATTTGACGCTTCTGTTGTATAAGCAGGCTCGTAAACCTCACTGATATGGACAAGACCACAAAATAATGCGGAGTTGCTGACAATAAACCAAAAGCTGGAAGGCAAGCCCCTTCCAGCTTTTGGTATCTTAGAACCTATCCCCTTCCAAATAATTTGCCGATAATACATGAAAATACAAAAAAGGTCTTGCTCATGACGTAACGTAATGAAGTATACTACCCGCAGGAGGTGTTTTGAACGTGGAAAGATACCGAGCGATTCCACAGGGATATATGACCGCAGGTGCAGTTGCAAAGAAAATGGGAGTAACGGTCAGAACCTTACAGCATTATGACAAGGAAGGACTGCTCTCACCGTCAGCTATGAGTGAAGGTGGCCGCAGGCTATATACCGATAAAGACATTATCAAGCTCCACCAAATACTATCCCTGAAGCATCTGGGTTTTTCCCTGGATGACATCAGAGACAGATTGATTCCGCTGGATACTCCGGCAGGTGTGGCGCAGGTTTTGTCTGAGCAGGCGGCTATTGTCCGGGAGAAAATTGCAAGTCTGACAGAATCACTCTCAAGAATTGAGGCGCTGAAAACCGAAGTGCTGGAAATGCAATCGGTAGATTTCAAAAAGTATGCGGACATCATCGTTAATCTGGAAATGAAAAACAGCTTCTACTGGCTTATTAAGCATTTTGACAGCGAAACGTTGGATCATATCCGCAACCGATTCGATAAAGAGAGCGGCATCGTGTTTATTCAGCGGTTCTTGCGTCTGCAAGACGAGGCGATTCAACTGCAAGCAGATGGCATCCCGGCAGAGAGCCAACGAGGACAGCAATTTGCAAAAGATTACTGGGCCTTGATTATAGAATTCACCGGAGGGGATACCGATATGCTCCCTAAACTCATACAGATGGGACAAAATGATGAATTCGGTCAGGAGTGGACGCAGAAGCAGGCCAAAGCAAACGCCTTTATTGAACCAGCATTAGGTGCTTACTTTTCAAACGAGGGGATAGATCCATTTCAGGAGGCGATACCATGACAAATGCGTTAGAAGTGAAGGGATTGCGTAAAAGCTACGGCGAAAAAGTGGTGTTAAAAGGAATTGACCTGTATGTACGCCGGGGAGATATTTTTGCGCTGTTAGGCGTAAACGGCGCTGGGAAAACGACGACCCTTGAGTGTATTGAGGGACTCCGAAAGTATGACGGCGGAACAATATCCGTAAACGGCAGAATCGGGATTCAGTTGCAGTCGGCGGCATTGCCCGCACACATCAAGGGAGGGGAAGCTGTGCGGCTTTTCGCAAAGTGGAACCGAAAACCCGCAGACACCTCTATGCTGGCGGCGCTGGGCGTAGACAGCATTGCGAATAAGCAATACCAGGCAATGTCCACTGGACAGAAGCGGCGGCTTCATCTGGCACTGGCGCTTATTTGCGACCCGGATATTGTGTTCCTTGATGAACCCACCGCCGGACTTGATATTGAGGGCCGAATTTCTCTCCACGAATATATTCGCAATTTGAAAGCGCAGGGAAAAACAATTATTTTAGCCAGCCATGACATGGCCGAAGTAGAGAGCCTATGTGACAGCATCGCGATTCTGAAGGATGGGGAGATCGCTTTTGCTGGAACAGTTATCGCATTGACCGAGAAAATCGGAAAGCACTATAACATCC
>OFFL01000846.1_pt1 | contig 28952 bp, 43 predicted proteins | sample 1521391 | NCBI WGS metagenome assembly OFFL01 (sample SAMEA3504082, study PRJEB24116) | mouse gut metagenome | biome: mouse gut; feature: mouse-associated habitat; material: faeces | place: Denmark | collected 2011
AGACCACGTCCTCCCGGGCAATCCCCAGCTCCGCCGCCAGCTGCTCCACCGTGGGCTCCCGCTGGGTCTGGTTCATCAGCCGCTCTCTCGCCTGCATGACCTTGTAGGCGGTGTCCCGCATGCTGCGGCTGACCCGGATGGCGCTGTTGTCCCGCAGGTAGCGGCGGATCTCCCCCACGATCATGGGCACGCCGTAGGTGGAAAACCGCACCGGCTGTGTGATGTCGAAGTTGTCAATGGCCTTGATGAGCCCCACGCACCCCACCTGGAAGAGGTCGTCCGCGTTCTCCCCCCGGCCCGTGAACTTCTGGATCACCGACAGCACCAGCCGGAGGTTGCCGCTGATGAGCTCCTCCCTGGCCTGCTTGTCCCCCTCCTTGGTCCGGCGCAGCAGTTCCATGGTCTCCTCGTTGCGCAGGACCTTCAGCTTCGAGGTGTTCACCCCGCAGATCTCAACCTTGCCGTGCACAGGCATCCCCCCCGGTGAAAACTTACATTGGCAGTTTTCCCTGGCCGGGGGAGATTATGCGGGAGGAAAAATGGAGGTTTTGTCGCCGGTATGAAAATCGAAAAGGGTATTGAAATTCCGGCGGTATTGGGGTATACTAATTGAGCTGAACAAGAAAACAGCCCAATCAGACAAGAAAAACAACTGGGAGGTACTTTCCATGACTACCATTACAAAGGATACCATCATCGGCGACATTCTGGATATGGCCCCGCAGACCGCGCCCATCTTCCTGTCCATCGGCATGCACTGCCTGGGCTGCCCCTCCTCCCGTGGGGAGACTGTGGAGCAAGCCTGTATGGTTCACGGTGTGGATGTAGATACCCTTTTGGACAAGCTGAACGCTACTATTGGTTGACAAAAGCAAAGGAAAAGAGCGGGGTTCCGCTCTTTTCCTTTATCTCCAGAGAACAGGGGAGAAGATATGGAATTGACGCCGAGGCTTCATGCCATTGCGATGCAGGTGCCGCTGGGCGCCAAACTGGCCGACGTGGGGACGGATCATGGTTATCTGCCGGTCTGGCTGTTGCTGCATGGACGGATTGGTAAGGCCGTGGCTGCTGATCTGCGGGAGGGGCCGCTAGGCCGTGCACGGGAAACTGCCAGGCAACATGGGCAGGAGGGAAAAATTTCCTTTCGCCTGTGTGACGGGCTGACGGGCATCGCCTCATACGAGGCTGATACGGTAATCATCGCAGGGATGGGAGGGGAGACGATCTCCGCAATCTTAGAGGCCGCGCCCTGGACGCGACAGGACAAGCTGCTGCTTCTGCAGCCCATGACGGGAATGCCGCAGCTCCGGCACTGGCTCCAACGTCACGGCTATGTGATTCTGGAAGAGAGGATAGTGCGTGAAGGGAAAAGACTTTATAGTATTTGGGCTGTCAGGGGTGGGACAATGGCGCCGCTATCCCCAGCGGAACTGTGGGCAGGGGTGAACAGACCAAGTCCCAATCGGATAGATTTTTTATCCATGGTGGAAGGGAAGGTTCAAAAAGCCCTTGCCGGGCAGTTGGCAGCACGGGAGTTAAATCGAGCGGCCATTACAGACCTTGAGAAAGTGCTGCTTGGATTGCGTGAGATGAAGAAGGAGCTGATTTCAATGACGAATGTAGGCGAGGTGTTGGCGTTTTTGCAGGATAAGGCCCCATTTGAACTCCAAGAAGGCTTTGACAACGCTGGTTTTTTAGTGGGCAGGGAGAGAACCTCGGTCAGCAAAATCCTTGTGTCTTTGGATATTACAGAAGAAGTAGTTCAGGAGGCGGCAGAACAGGGAGCCCAACTGATTGTATCCCATCATCCGGTGGTTTTCGGCAGCGTGAAATCGGTGACTGACCAGACCGTCACAGGGCGCATTCTATTGTCCCTTGCTGAAAACCGGATCGCAGCCATTTGCGCCCACACCAATCTGGATGCGGTGGAGGGCGGTGTCAATGATGCGCTGGCGATGCGGCTGGGCCTGACTGATATCGGCCAGCTGCGGCAGGCCGGGATTGACGGGCAGGGCAGGGCCTATGGCATCGGCCGGGTTGGCCTGTTGCCGGAGCAGTCCCTGTATGATTTTGCCATAGCAGTAAAGCGGCTTTTGGGAGCCAACGGCATCCGGCTGGTAGACGGCGGAAAGGCTGTCCATATGGTAGCGGTAGGAGGCGGCGCCTGCGCTGAGTTCATGGCAGATGCGCTTGCCCAGGGTTGCGATACTTTTGTCACCTCCGATGTGAAGTATCATCATTTTTTAGAGGCGCGGGCGCTAGGGCTCAACCTGGTGGATGCGGGCCATTTCCCCACGGAAAACGTGATCTGCCCCGTACTTCAAAGCTGGCTGGTCCAGCGGTTTCCCCAGGTAGCTGTGTCGGTATCCCAACGGCATTCGGAGGTGTTTTCTTATCTGTAGTCCGGCATGAAGCGGGCCCTGCCTTCATATGGTGGAAGGAAGGGGGACTGGCTGATGAAGCGTGACATTTTATTGTTGGCGGCATGCCTATGCGTGCTGATTGGGATAAACTGGCTGGGAGATCAAAGGGCGGAACCGGTATCTGCTGCTGTGGGGCTGGACAAAAAACCAACGCTGATTCTGGATGCCGGACACGGCGGAGAGGATGGCGGAGCCAGTACGGCGGCAGGGGAGAGGGAGAGCGATATCAATTTGGCCATTGTGCTCAAAGCGCGGGCGTTAATGGTATTTTTAGGGGAGGAGCCCCGGCTCACCCGGGACAAGGACGTATCCCTGCACAACAATGGGGCAGAGACAATTCGGCAGAAAAAAGTATCCGATTTGAAAAACCGGGTTGCGCTGGTGGAGAGTATTCCAAACGCGCTCCTTATTAGTGTACACCAAAATCACTTTACAGATTCACGATATAGCGGATCCCAGATTTTTTACAACCGCGGAGATCCAAACCGCCTGTGGGGAGAGCGTGCCCAGGAGGTATTCCGACAGGTGTTGGCACCGGACAATGGGCGAAAGGCCAAGCGTATGCCGGAAGGTATTTATTTGTTTGACCACATCAGCTGTCCGGCTATCCTGATAGAGTGCGGTTTTCTCAGCAATGGGGAGGAGGCAGCTCTGCTTTCCACAGCTGCCTATCAAAAAAAGGTGGCGGTAGCATTGGCAGGGGCGTATTATGCCCAATTCGAATGATGCCGGCATTAGAGGAGGAGAATGATATGGCTAGGGCTAAGGCCGCATTCTATTGTACGGAATGCGGAAATGAAACATTAAAATGGCAGGGGAGATGCCCTGCCTGTGGGGCATGGAATACCATTGTGGAGCAGCCTGACAAGGATTCAAAGAAAAAAGCAGGCCTACCTGCCCCTGTGGGAGTGGACATGCGGCATCCCAGGCTCATGGCTGAGGTAGAGGCAGTAGACGAGTTGCGCTTTCATACCGGCATGAATGAGTTGGATCGGGTACTGGGCGGCGGTGCAGTAAAGGGTTCACTGGTGTTGGTGGGTGGCGCGCCGGGCATCGGAAAATCTACTCTGATGCTACAGATCTGCGATAATTTGTGTCGGTTTTCCAGTGTATTGTATGTATCAGGTGAGGAATCAGAGCGTCAAATTAAATTACGGGCCCAACGGTTGGCCATTCGAGAGGAGGGGCTCTACCTTTATTCAGAGACCAATTTAGATGACATTGTGGCAGCGGTTCAGGAAAAAAAGCCGGATATTCTTATCGTTGACTCCATTCAGACAATCTACAATGGGGATTCTAATTCCTCGCCGGGCAGCGTGGCCCAGGTAAAGGAGTGCACTATGGCGCTGATGCATGTGGCAAAAGGCCTGGGGGTTACGGTATTTGTGGTTGGACATATCAATAAGGAAGGTTCCCTGGCTGGTCCCAAGGTGCTGGAACATATGGTAGACTGTGTGCTTCATTTTGAGGGAGAGGAACACAATTCCTATCGGATTCTGCGGGCGGCCAAGAACCGTTTTGGAGCTACCAATGAGATTGGTGTGTTTGAAATGGGAGATCAAGGGCTGATAGAAGTGCCGAATCCGTCGGAGGCTATGCTGTCTGGAAGGCCAGAAAATATGCCGGGTTCCTGTGTCACCTGTGTGATGGAGGGGGTAAGGCCAGTGCTGGCGGAGGTGCAGGCGCTGCTTTCACCTTCGGCCTATGGCAACTCCCGGCGTACCAGCAATGGTTTCGATTATAACCGGGCCATGATGATGCTGGCTGTGTTGGAAAAGCGGGGCGGATTGGCTTTATCCAATTGTGATTTTTATGTTAATGTCATTGGTGGCTTGACACTGAACGAGCCGGCTGCCGACTTAGCTCTAATTACAGCGTTGGCCTCCAGCTTCCGGGACAAGCCTGTGCCTTTTGACTTAGCGGCAATTGGAGAGGTGGGGCTCACCGGAGAACTGCGTTCGGTAAGCGCTGTCAACCAACGGATCAGTGAAGTTCGGCGGCTTGGCTTTACCAAGTGCTTGGTGCCCGCCAGAAGCACTGGAAAAATAATTGCGCCAGCCGGGCTAACCCTGATCCGGGTTAGCAACATTCGAGAGGCTATTGCTGTGCTGATTTGACAGTTTGGGCGTAAAGTTGAGACAGACGTCGTTGGGAACAGCCTGGTCAACAGCTCGGGCCTGGTCTAATGTGCATAGGCCATCGTCTTGAAATTTACAGTTCTGTGTGCACGGGATAAGACTCATGGTGTTCACCTAAAGTGTTGATTTTAGCGAGGCTTGTATTATATGGATAGTTTGGAAAGAGATGCAGGTCAGCACACCTGGCTCAATATAATTAAGTTTAGTATGCCAATGGGCAGGGGAGTTTATCCTTTTTCCCGTTATTGTGCTTTTTCTGTATGCCCATCTCCAAGTGGATGTGCATGATCGCAGTCCAGCTAGTGCACGTCAAATGCTACTGGGCGTCCCGGAGCTTGGCCAAGCCCACGGTGGATTATGTAGATATGCCGGGTGATTCTTTTCTGTGGGATGTCTGGGCTACGGCCCGGTACACGAAAGAGATCGACGCCGGGGAATATGGCCGTTTCATTATTGCTGAAGAATAAGGGGGGTATCGGTCGGCACATTCAACTCAACAAAATAAAGAGTATCTTAATTCTTTGATACGCAAAAGCAGGGGAGTGCTTCCCCTGCTTTTTTTGTTGTCCTGGACGGTCTATCGCTGTAGTTTGTCCTGGTCGGTCTATCGCTGATACGCAAAAGCAGGGGAGGTTATCCCCTGCTTTTTTACTGAGCCTTGTTTAGTTCCTGTATCTCTCGGTTGATCCGCATGATAGCGGCCTGATGTACATCCAGCTGATCTTGGAGCTGCTCCGTACGGCGCTCAATCTTGTCATCAATGCGTTCCAGGATCATGTTATGGCCTTCCGATAGTTTCTGGATGGCAGGCTGTATCTCATTTTCTAGTAAAAGGCGTACTGGGTGTGCCTCTTCTTTTACAATGGCCCGAATTGCTTGAAGTAGTTCCTGATCTGTCATACTTATGCCCTCCAAAAATAGTTGATGAAGGAATCATACCATACTCACCGGGGCCAGTCAAGCCCGCGGGGGAGACCTAGGATATAGTCGGCTGATACCCCGTAATGTTGACAAAAGGCTATTATATATCGTGTAGGTATTTCGTTTTTTCGTCTCTCATAGTTTGCCCATTGTATATGATGTACTCCTAACGCTTTTGCTAATTGGCGTTGAGTTTCATCGTGATCTGTGCGAGTGTCAATTATCCTTTGTATGATATCCATATTGCCCTCCTTGCTAATAAATTTACTATTGACATTATAGTGTATGTATGGTATATTTTATTCGCTAGCTAGTATATCTATTAGCTATAACGGGGAGCTCAAAAGAAGAAAGGAGAAAAAACAATGTACTACGACAAACACGGGCGGCTCATCAAGGCTGGTATGGTTCTGGTGTCTGATGACGATGAGAAGTGGGAAGTGTGCGAAACGATCTCGGCTTTTGGCGATAAGGATTTAGGTTTGTCCTGCAACGCTGGGGAAGCGTACCCCCTTTGGCAGTTTGATCTTTCTGAGTGGTCTATTTTGGATGACGATTATTGAAAAGGAGTTTTGAAACGTGCAGTTTGTAAAGAAAATGGTGTACCTGGGCTTATAGCTCTATGACGTTTGCCCGTGACAATTCGGTGATGCATACGGTTTCTTTCTTTGATGCCGAGGATCAGAACACGGTTTCCGTTAACGTGATGGATTCCAGGACGGCTGTATCTTCTGTGCTTCCGTCCCTCTCCTTCGGCGCTCCCTGTCAGACAACTTTCTCCGTGCGCACTACGACTGACAAGCAGTCCGGCAAGTCGTATTGCAAGCTGGGGTTGGTTGAGGTCGTCCCCGTTCCCGTCAAGTGAGCGTGGGGTGTCCGCTTTCTTCTGCCCTCCTCTCCTGTCTCACGGGAGGGGAGGGCGCTCCCCTAAAGGTTTCGGTGGAGGTCACGCCGTCCGATGAGGTGGTGGCCCTGCGTACCAGGGTGTCGGAACTGGAAGGGGAGCTTGCCGCGCTCCGTATTGCGTATAACCGTACCGAATACCTGTACGGCTGTGAGGTGCGGCTGAATCTCCAGCTCCAAGACCTGATGCGCGTGGCGGGGGTGCCCTTTCCCCGCCGCCTGTGCACCACTTCCCGGCATGGAGAGCAACGCTAGAGCGTCAGCAATCCCGCCCTTTGGGATTGCGGTAGCGTGACAATACCGCTGGCCCGCCGTTGCTTCCCGTGCCGTCATGCTCCACCTGTCCTTCGTCGGCGGCTGGCACTTTCTGTAACGGGGGTTTGCTTTACATACATATTGCGGGGTAGCAGGAACGGTTCCTGCACGGCTTTAGTGAGGCCGGGTTTGCTGGTTCGAATCCAGTCCCCGCACCCATAGGAGGGGATAACGTGAAAAGATTCTGGACGGTGCTTTCGGGCGTGTGCCTGTTCCTGGCTCTTTGCGTTGTCCCCTCCTTTGCTTCGTCTCCTGCTCTTGATTCCCTCTCCAGTGGTATTTCCCCTTATGCTACATCCACCACGCCCGTTTACCCCTCTGGGAGCAATTACCCCTATTTTGTGGGCAGTGAGCCTAGCAGCAGGCCTGGGTACTCCTCCGATAATTTTTATACGGCTGTATCACAAAGTCTGCGTAATGGCTTTGTGACGATGAGCAAGGGGCTTTATGATCTACAGCGGTCTTTCACCCTCTATAGCACTGCCTTTGATACTTTTAATACTAATTTCATTAAGTTAAAGAGTGAATTGACCGGGGGTTGGGCGACTTTCCCTTATTTGGCTTCTACCTCTAGTCTTGGTGTTGCTTATAATGGAAGCTCTTTGTATGCCATATCCCAGAGCCTGTACAATGGGTTCTACCAGACGATCACCCAGTTGAAGGACGTGGGCACTAAAGTGAGTAACCTTAACACCGGGCTGAGCTCTTCTGTGTCTGTCCTGGATTCCCATTTTACATCTGTTTTTCCTGGTGGTTCGTATCCATACGTTAAAGTTTCTGCTTGGAAACCCAGCGGAGCTTCTTCGTCTGATCCTCTTTTTGCTATTGCTTCTAGCCTTTCGTCTGGTTTTTGGGTAACTACTGATGGCATTACATACCTTCGTTCAAGTTTTGATGGGCTTCAAAAGAATTTGTTTGATGGTAAGACTTCGTATGTTGTTCGTGATTATTCTGTGACTACAGGTGAAAAGACTGCTGAGTATACTGTTAGTGGTTCTTATAATATGATCTATTATAATTTGCTTAATGTGAATGGGCTGCTCGCTGGCATCCTTCGTAATTTGTACAATCCTGTGGATGATGCTTTGGAGGATGCTTCAGAAGATCAGAAGAAGGAGGTACTTGATAATTTTTTCGGTGATGACGGCAACGGCGTAAAACCTGGGCAGATCGGTGACTTGGGCGGTATTTCTTCCGGCGCTGGCAGTCTGCTTGATACTGGCGCTGATATGGGGAGTGTTTTTGATGAGATCGGCAATCCCGGTTCTTCCGTGTGGTCCTGGTTTACTGTTGGCAATTCTGAGGCTATTAACGGCGCTCCAAGCTCTGCCTCGGAGATGACGCCTTACTCCCTCTGGGATGCTCCCGAGCCTTCCCCTACGGTAGAGGTTGTAGATTTCTATGGAGCTCAGAGGGAAGAGTTCTTTTCTATGCTGGGGGGTGGGTAAGCTGTGGTTGAACCGCTGATAAATGCCTATAACCTGCTCCTGGCCATCCAATCCGTGCTTCCGTCCCCCTTTGTTGCCCTGTTCAATCTCATGCTGGGATTGTTTGCCGTGTCGGTGATTATCAAGCTCCTGCTCAGTATCAGGTGATTTCTATGGTTAAAATTTGGCAAATGCTCTTCGGCTTTTTCCCGGCTTGGTTCCAGGTTTTTATTCTGGCCGTCCTGGCATTCATCGTTGTAATCATCGTATTCAAGATCGTGGCGTTCATCCTGGACTGCATCCCGTTTGCGTAGGAGGTTTTATGAGTGCTGACGCTTTATCTCTGCTTGGCGGGCTTTTGTCTGCTGTTTGGCGGCTCTTTAATGGTTGGTATCTTCCGGGTACGAACGTTACCCCCGTGGCTTTTGCTCTTTCTATTCTGTTCGTTTGGCTTCTCGTTAGGCGTATTGTCCGTCTTTTTGATTCAGAAGGTTCTGTGAAGGGTAGGGGAGACGATGGTTAAGATCTTGCGGGGTGTGGTTCCGCTCCTGTTGTGCTTCTGTGTGATCTGCTCTCTGTGCGGCGTCGGCTTTGCCGCTCCGTCCAATCCGTATCAAGTCGGGGGAGATACCTCCATCTCTGGCGGTGGTGGCGGTGATGGTACATACATCGTTCTCCCGGATGACTTTATCATCCAGTCCGCTGGCTATGACGATTTCATGGCCATTGACCCTTATTCCCTGGCTCCCGTCACCCCTGGCAATACCTCCGGCCTGAAGGCCGTCCTCCTTTCCATCCTGGGCAGTTATGACCCTATATGCGCCGAGGCTACCATGTATATACCGATATGGCGGACTGCCGCATACCGGGTGTGCGCATTATCTCGGTGGACATGCTCTCCACCTTCCGGCCTGAGCCGAACAGCGCCCTTTTCCTGGACGAGGTTGGCGTGTCCATGGACAACCGCAATTTCAAGAATTTCCCGCCCGGCCTCCGGGACTTCTTCAAGTACCTGCGGAAGATGAAGTGTGTGTGCTACCTCAATTCCCAGGCGTTTGATGTGGACAAGAAGGTGAGGGACACTACGGACAAGATGGTGCTCCAGGTGGCGCTTCTGGGATGCTTCAGCTTGTCCCGGCCGATCATCCGCCGTATTACCCTTACCGAGAGTACCTCCCAGGCTGACAGCCGGATCGCGGACAACCTGAGCTTTAGTTCTATCTGGACATGGCGTATCTTCTATATGCCCAGGTATTTCAAATATTTTGATACCTCCTCCATGCCTGATAGGCCGTTGCTCCCCATTCGCTACAGCGACCATGCAGACCCCGACCTGTCCCCCAAATCTATCAAGGAGATGCTTCAAGATGTATTGTCTAAAGCCCGTCAATATTTTGACCGTGAACCGCTGTAGGCTGTTCGTGGTGGCCGCCCTGGTCACCTTCTGGTGTTTCTTCTTCTCCTTCCTCCTGGCCCCCCTGTGGGCCTCTGGAGTGCTTGCATTGCTCCATGTCCTGGCCCTGTACCTTGCTGTGAGCAGCTGCTATAAGCTCCTGGTTTTCATGTTTCTGAGCCGGGAAGGGGAGGGGGATGATCTGGGAGCCTTTCCGGGTAGGGAAAGGCTCCCTATTACTTGACAGTAGTATCACTTACGCCCGCGCCTATAAAAAAGGTTCTAAAAAAATAAGAAAAGAAAGAAAAATAAGAAGAAAAATAAAAGAAAAGAAGGGGGCTGTAGTATTACTTAGGTTTGAATTGAATAGGGGAGTTGTGCCTGATGTTGTACAATGTCCGTATCAAGACATTTCCAGATGGGCATAAACAGTATTTTTGGAGTGAGAATTATATTTTAAGGAATGTTCCAGAAGAATTTAAACCAAAAAAGTTGAAAAGAAAGCTGACTTTACCTGACAATGACGGGAGGTTTCGGAATAATATGAATCGTGCGGTGAATCAGGTGTATGATCTTGCTCGTGCTAATCATTTTGACTGGTTTATTACTTTAACCTTGAATCCAGATATCGTTAATAGAACTAATTATGATGAATGTGCTAAAATAATTCGGCTTTTTACTAAACGTTTGCAACGTACTGGTAATACATGGCTCATCGTCCCGGAGCTACATAGTGACGGCAAATCATACCATTTCCATGGACTGGTACAGGGTGAATTGGACTTGACCCACTGGAAGGGAGAAGTGTATAATCTAAACAACTTTGAGTTCGGCTATACCACGGCGATGCCCATCAAAGATCCACAGCGGGTTGCCACATACATAGCCAAGTACCTGACAAAGGATATTTCGGTGCCCAAGGGCCGGAAATGCTACTGGGCGTCCCGGAGCTTGGCCAAGCCCACGGTGGATTATGTAGACATGCCGGGTGATTCTTTTCTGTGGGACGTCTGGGCTACGGCCCGGTACACGAAAGAGATCGACGCCGGGGAGTATGGCCGTTTCATTATTGCTGAAGAATAAGGGGGGTATCGGTCGGCACATCCAACTCAACAAAATAAAGATTTTGTTGAGTTAAGGGCAGGGTAAATTAACCTACATTGGTATATAAAGCGGCTTACTCATGTTATCTGCTTTTCTTACCTCTGTAATTGAATGCCTTAAACAGTGTGTTTGACCGAAAATTATGATTGATTACCGTTTGGAGGCGCCGCCAATTCTGCGGGATTTTCTGACCTACCACGAAACCATTCAGGGCCATTCTAAAAAAACTGTAGATGAGTATTTTTTGGACCTACGCACTTTTTTCCGTTACATCAAAATTGAAAAAGGCTGCGTATTGCGTACCACGCCGCTGGATGAGATTTCTATTGCCGATGTGGATTTGGCCCTAGTCAAGTCGGTGACATTGACAGATATCTATGCCTTTCTCAGTTTTTTGAGCCGGGATCGGGTTAAGAACGCCAATGACCCCAATTCTAGTTATGGACTGGAAGTGTCATCAAGAGCTAGAAAAGTAGCTGCAATACGCTCTTTTTATAAATATCTTGTGTCAAAGGCCAAGGTTTTGGAAGATAATCCAATTCAAGAGTTGGACTCCCCAAAAATCCGACAAACGCTGCCGCGCTATCTGACTCTGGACGAAAGCATCCGGCTTTTGGAATCTATTGATGGGGATAACGCAGAACGGGACAGTAGTAATCATAGAAACCGCAACCCGGGCAGTAGAAACGGTTTGAAGAAACCTTCTGCATGATGTTGTAGATCATGTTGGAAGTCTGAGCCAACGCGGCCGCCGGCAGAGATTCGGCGCCGATCACTTCCGGTGCTACCGGACGGTCGCTGCCCGGCAACGGCTGCGGTTTAACCGGCGGAACATCCGGCAGTTCCGGGGTCGGAACATCCGGCACATCGGGAACGTCGGGCTTTTCCGGTTCTTTTGGTTCTTCATTCGGCTGATCGTTCATCTCAAAGTACCATTTGTTGCTGTTGTCGGCAATTTGATCGTATTTGACATCGAACAGATACGGGCTCTTGTAAACGCGCGAAACCACAAACGAACCTTCGTTACCGGTGGTGTCATTCTCCGATTGCGCAAACAGGATCTGTCCGCGGTTACGGATATCGGCATCGGACGAAGCGTAAACAATCATTTTGGTGACGCCTTCGACATCACCCGCAATATGCAGTTCGTCGGCTTTCATGTTCTCCACGTCAACATCAATGTGCAGAAAACTGTCGGTGGCCGAATAGCTTTTCAGTTTGACAGTTTCCAGGTAACCGTTGGCGATGTCAAACACGCCGTTATTTAACGACAAATTAGTCACTGCGGCAGCATCGCGGTTGGCGGTGCCATTCGTTTTTAATGAGGCGACAAACGCGCCTTTGCCGTCCCAGTTCTTGGCAGTTTGGTCCTCATGCTGATAAGCATCAAAACGCAAGGTCGTACCTTCAACCTTAACATTGGCGGCATTGACGATATCGTTGTTCATTGCCACATACTGGGTGGTGGTACCAGCGGAAGCATCAATGGCATCGTTTCCTTTGAAGGTATAGTTACCGCCTTCCATATTGTCGTTGATCACCCAGGCGCCGCCGCCGGCAGTGTCAAAAGTGACTGTTGAAGAAGCGGTGGCATACAAAGCATTATAAATTTTACCAACATCCTGATATTTCAGATAATTATCAGAAAAGAAATGTGTTTTTACACCGGAAACAAAAGCCATATCACCATTCGTGTATACAGCCCCGCCTCGTGATTTGTCTCCAGAACTGATATAGTTACCCAAGAAATTACCGGTAATGGCCTTGATAACCGATTTGCTGTTATAAATTGCACCGCCATAAGCTGAACCTGCATTTTCAGCATAATTACCGATAAAATCTCCGGTGATGATACCGATTTCCGCTTTATTGCTGTTATAAACAGCACCACCGGAAGAAGAAAAATACGTATCATCTCCGGAAATATGATTGGCAATAAAATCTCCGCTAATATCGCCGATTTTAGAATGATAATTGTAAATCGCACCGCCGGAAGAACTCAAAACACCCTTAGCATAATTGCCGATGAAATTGCCCGAAATTTTTCCGATAAGCGGATATTCGGAAGGATCGACATTAACAATAGCACCACCCCAGCTTACGCTGTTGGTTGTGCTGATGGTGTTGGCAATGAAATCACCGCTGAGACTGTTGATTGCACCGATGTTGTAAATTGCTCCGGCGTTGACTTGAGTACCGACCGTTTGTGTCGTGTTGGCAATAAAATCGCCTTTTATATTGCCGATTGTTCCTTTGTTATAGACTGTTCCGCCGTCGGTCGTGCCAAATTTTGAAGAAGACGGTTGCGGAAGAACACCGTAATTGGCAATAAAACTTCCCGTTATATTTTCTATTGTTCCTTTATTGTAAATGGTATTCCCTTCAATGAATCTTCCATTGATATGATTGGCAACGAAGTTACCGTTAATATCGTTTATCATCGCAGTGTTATAGATTACACCGCCCATAACCGCATCACTGTTATTTTGAGCATAATTGGCAACAAAATCGCCGTTAATTTTCTCTATTGTGCCGGCGTTGTTGATTGATCCGCCTTCGGCAAAATGATTGTATGCATTATATATATACGAAATACCGATAAAATCGGCGGTAACTGAACCTTGCTGAGCTAAATCCGTTTGCCGTTCCGTGTAGACACGGCCGGAATTTTCATCATAGTTATACTGAAAGCTGTTTTCCTTTCCGTTTAAAATCTTGAAAGTAACTGATTGTGGTGTGCCTTTTTCACCGGCGGTCCAGCGTAAGTTTGCCGAGGTCGCAAGTTTTTCTGGAGAAATTGCAACTTTGTAATATTCGGTTGTTAAATGACCGGCAGCATCAGTTTTATATGATGTAAAATTGTAATCGTCCACGGTTCCTTGGCCATAGGCAAATACACTGTCAGTTCCCAAAGTCGGGGTTAGAGAGGCGGCAATCGCAGGCGCACTCAAAAAAGTGGTCACCGTTAACGCAATTGCCAGAGATATATGTTTAGTCATTTCTATACAATCCTTATCTAAATGCATTTAAACGATCGTTTTTTTGATATGGCCGAACGCCGACATCGGATTTTAAATAAAATTGTTATTTTGTAATGATTTATGTTTGCTTTTTTAATAATCGTAAACTAAACTTAAGACGTATCAAAAAAACGATCCTTTTTTTGACGCAGTTAAATATAAAAAAAACGCCCCGGTTTACGGAGCGTTTTTTTATATTTTAGATGGTTGGGGGTTAGTAAATCGGGAATTTTTCACAAAGTACGAGAACTTTTTGCCTGATTTCTTCAATTGTTTTTTCGGCGTTGCCGGCAGCCAAAGCGTCGATGATGTCACCGATCCAGTTGCCGATCAGCGTGAATTCCTTTTCCTTAAAGCCGCGAGTCGTGCCGGCAGGCGTACCGACGCGGATACCCGAAGTGATTTTGGGCGGTTGCGGGTCAAACGGAATCGCATTTTTGTTGCAAGTAATATGGGCTTCCTCCAGCTTTTGCGCCACCACGTCTCCGGTCAATCCTTTGGGACGCAGGTCAACCAGCAACAGATGGGTATCGGTGCCGCCGGAAACCAAGTCAAGTCCGCGCTGTTTTAAAACGTCTCCCAGAATTTTGGCGTTTTTAACCACCTGAGCCGCATAAGCCTTAAACGATTCGCTCAGATCCTCTTTGAAACAAACAGCTTTGGCGGCAATAATATGTTCCAACGGACCGCCCTGGGTGCCGGGGAAAATTGCCGAATTGATTTTTTTTGCCAGTTCTTCGTTGTTGGTTAAGATCATGCCGCCGCGCGGTCCGCGCAAAGTTTTGTGCGTGGTGGTGGTGACAACGTCAGCATACTCCAGCGGGTTGGGGTGGCAGCCCCCGGCGACCAAACCGGCAAAGTGCGCCATATCCACCATCAGATATGCGTTGACACTGTCGGCAATACGGCGAAATCGCGCAAAATCAATTTGTCGCGGATATGCCGATCCGCCGGCAATGATCAACTTCGGCTGATACTCTTGGGCCAGCCGTTCCACCTGATCGTAATCAATCAGTCCGTCTTCTTTTCTGACACCGTAGGAAACGGCCTTGAGCCATTTGCCGGAAATAGAAACTTTCGAGCCGTGAGTAAGATGGCCGCCGGCGTCCAACGACATCCCGAGAATGGTATCAAACGGCTGCAGCAGAGCAACATAAACGGCGGTGTTGGCCTGAGATCCCGAATGCGGCTGAACGTTGGCAAATTTTGCATTAAACAGCTTTTTGGCCCGTTCAATCGCCAGATTTTCCACTTCGTCGACAAAAACGCAGCCGCCGTAGTAGCGTTTGCCGGGGTAGCCTTCGGCATATTTGTTGGTCAAAATGGATCCTTGCGCTTGTAAAACAGCTTTGGACACAATATTTTCCGAGGCGATTAATTCAATCTGATCGCGTTGGCGCTGCAGTTCGCGATGAATGGCAGCGCTGATTTCCTGATCTTCCTCTGCCAGATTTTTTTCAAAATCCATCATTATTTTCCCTCCTCAATTTTCTCGATTCGGCGGTTGTGACGGCCGCCTTCAAATTCGGTTTGCCTAAAAATTCCGATCCGCCGGATAACATCCGGAGCCGACATGGTTCGGCCGCCGAAAACAATAACGTTGGCATTATTGTGTTTTTTGGCCATTTCAGCCGTAAAATCATCATATAACAGAGCGGCGCGGATACCGTGGTAACGGTTGGCGGCAATCGAAATGCCGATTCCGGTTCCGCAGATTAAGATTCCCAGTTCTGCCTGGCCGTTAAGGATAACTTCGGCCATTTTTTTTGCGGCGTCGGGATAATCGCAGGAATCGGTATTATGGGTGCCGAGGTCTTGCAATATGATCCCCAGATCGGCATAATGGCGAATAAGTTCCTGTTTTAGTTCAAAACCTCCGTGGTCGGATGCGATTGCTATTTTCATGATTGCTGCCTTTATGTTGTTAACCTGCGGCGATGATAGAACAAGCGCGAGAAAAAAAAAGCATTTTTTTAAGATTTATGCAAAAAAAGTTATTGACGTGATCAAAAAAAATTGTATATATAGTCTCATTGAATGTGCAACGGTATTGTGGCCGGTTGGCAGAGTGGTTATGCAGAGGACTGCAAATCCTTCTATATCGGTTCGATTCCGGTACCGGCCTCCACAGCATATTATTCCGGCTTAGCTCAGCGGTAGAGCAATCGGCTGTTAACCGATTGGTCGTTGGTTCGAATCCGACAGCCGGAGCCATATTGGACAAGGCTTGTGATTTAGGTCACAAGCCTTTGTTTTTTCTTGTGTTTTTGCGGTTCGGGCGAAGGCGTTTTTGGGGGACAAATTAGCCAGATTTTGTACCTTGGAGAACGGGAAATTTAACGCATAGCCCAGTTTGTTGTCCTTTAATTCCAGAGTGTGGAAAATCATCTTTAAAAGTTTTCTTTTTAATTCGAGATTATGGCAGTTTTCAAAGATTATCCACGAATTGCGCGCTAAATCCAGAATTTCGGATAAAAGGTCGTTAAAACAGTCATCCGCTTTGTTATGGGCAGTCATTTTTATCATCAATCGGCTTTTTTCGGTGCGCAATTGTTCTTTTTTCGCTTCGAACAAATCTTTGTCGATTTCCCCGTCGAGAAACAAGTTTAACAGTTTGTCCAGTCTGTTGTTGGTTTTGCTTAAGTTTGCCTGCAAAACGCCCATTTCTTTGTTGCGAAACTCAATTTCGGCTTTTTGGGATTGTCTTAAGTGATTATTAATTTCATCTAAAAAGGTCTTGGGAAACTGCAAAGTTTTAAGAATAAGTATAATTTGGGCATCAACTTCTGTTTCCGGAATATATTTGCGTCTACCCTCAGCATCGTAACAAACAACATAACTGAATTGCCCTTTTTTTAATTCGTTGGTACACATTTTGCCGGTATGGGCACATCGGATTAGGCCGCGGTATAAAAACGGCATCTCAGAGTATTTGAAAGGCTTTTTACCGGCGCTTAGACGGACGGTTTGGCAACGGTCCCATATGTCTTTTGAAATAAGCGGCTGATAACAGTGAGGAAAAGTTTTGTCTTTTATACGCATTTCACCGTAATAAAACGGGTTTTTTATGATATGGTGTAAAGTTGAAACGGTCAAAGGTTTGCCAGTGCGCGATCGGGCACCGATTCGGTCTGCTTCTTTTTTTAGTTCTCCCAATGAAGAGCGGCCTAAGGAATAGGTAACAAACAGCTTTTGCAATAACGGGCCTTGAATTTCGTCAGGTTTAATCCAGGCTTTGCCATGGTCGTTGTGGCAATTGATATAGCCGGTCGGAGCCTGGCCGGCATATTCGCCGTTGTTGTTCTTATATTCCAGAGAACGGCGGACGTTTTCTGAGAGTTGTAAAACATAAGATTTTGCGCCCATGACCGCAAAATCCCAACGCATAATATCCATTGAGTTGGCGTTCTTGCTGATTACCATTCCTTCGCGGTAAAAATGCAACTCGATTTTTTCTTGCCGGATCAAATTATCCAGCATAACGCTTTCCTTGAAAGAGCGTTGAATACGATCAACGGCATCAGCTATAATGGCAATCGTTTCTTTTTGTTTTTTACAGAAATTTATCATTGCCGTAAATTCTTTGCGGTTGCCACGGGTAGAGCTTTCTATAATTTGAAAAGATTTTATAACTTCAAAATTTTTTCGGTTGGCGTATTCGGTAAGGCGTGTATTTTGGGCAGCGAGACTGTGTCCTTCCTCTTGCTCCTTTGAACTCACCCTGGTCAAAATAACAGCCTTCATCTTTTAGTTCACTCCACATTTTTATTAAACAATCGAAAACTCCGGTAAAAAGCAGGATGCTTTCTTCAATTTTGCCGTCCGACAGAGGGACGGAAGATAAATTTTGAATTTTATTGATAAGATTATCTTTTTTCATGGTATAGAATTCTCCTGTCTTTTTCAATCGGAATTTTTATTTTAACAATCGTCATCTTTCTTATCCTCATAAAAAGTTACTTCCTTTCGGCGGACGGGGCGACAATGACTATCTGGTTTTTTAATTTTATTCATTCCTCAATCTCCTTTAAAAAATTTTTTGAAGACCTCTGAATTGTACTGCCCGGCTGTTAACGTAATCAATTCGGCAATCGTATATTTGTCTTTGACTTCTTTTAAATTTTCAACAAAATATCTGGTGCCAGCTTCGCAAGCTCCGGTGATAACTCGGTACATTTGAATAGCTTCCGCTTTGGTCACAATTGTATCTAACGGCAATCCTTCATAAGCAGAAGTATCGCGATTAGATAGCTTGTAAAGCAGCCCTTCTTTTGCTTGGGCGATTGTATCGCCGTGACTGAAATTAAGGCCATCAGTTACCACATAAGCAACCTTTCCTCTTATCTTGACTTTGAAAGCATTCTTCAGTTTTTTTAACACTTCACAAAATATGCTGTCAAAAACTCGGTATTTACCGTTTTGCCAACTAAGAGATAATTCCAAATTAAGTTTAAATTCGCGCATTGTAGATTGGAACGTAGAAGGTAAAGCACGAGTTTGTGCTTTTAGCGCGTTTCTCAAATACAGAGAGCCCCCAACGGTAGGATTAAAACCTTCCGGGATACTGGTTAAGCTTCTCAAATCCAGAAAGCCCCCAACGGTAGGATTAAAACCTTCCGGGATACTGGTTAAGCTTTCCAAATCCAGAGAGCCTTCTATTATTTCTTCTCCGTAAAACTGTTTTTCAGTTAGATTATATTTTTTACAAAAAGTTTTTCTGTCTTTCATTGTTTGTTTCCTTTACATTTCGTACCATTGGTTTAGATTTTTGAGGATTTCCTCGTATTTTTTGCCTTGGCTGCTGCCGAGTACCCCGGATATGTCCATATCCCGCAACATCATATCAATTGTGGTTTTGGCATTTTTGGAGGTAACATCGCTCCAAGAAGACTCTATTAGTTTTCGGCCGTCGAATTTCACTAATCCGGCAATGCGTTTATAGTAGTTGCGCATTTCGTCAAAGTTATCGAAGCTGGAACAGCCGGAAGCAAAGAAGCATTGCAAAAGTCCGTGAAACAGGCGGTTTTGGCGGTTGCTTTTATAAGTTTCCTTACCCATAAAATCGAAGTAAACCACATCCCCTTTTATGCGCTCAATTGCATTGCGCCATTCGCGGTTGTTGCCAAAGAGTTCATAAGCTTTTTGTTTGGATATCTGCATTATCTTTACTCCGGCAAAGAATCGTCGAGGATTTCGGCGGTTGTTTTTTTTGCTAACTGCTTTTCTTTTTCTTCAATAGCTTTGGCGGCTAAACTTTCCGGCATTTTATTAATAGCAGGGATATTATAATAGCGGCACATGGCAATCTTATTGATGCCCAGTTCGTCTATCCTTTTCAATTGTTCTTCGGTAATGTCTTGTTTATTGACTTTTTCTGCAAAACAGGAAAGGCTTTTTTTCAAAATCTTCATTAAAATCTTCTGCCCGTTTTTCCTGCGAGAAACTGACGCCGTTCCAGGCAACTGACAGGAGATTTTTATTTAATTCGGGAATTTTAAACATAGTTTTGTCCTTTTTTAATTGTTCGTATTAACGAGAGCCTCAAACACATCGTCCACATCACAATCGCAGCGGTCGGCAACCATAGCGGCCAGTCGTTCGGTTGAGATGTCCGGTTCGCTTTCTTCGATTTCTTCCCAGACCTCTAAAATATCCTCGTCTGTGTATTCAAATTTTGGTTCCGGGATATGTTTTTTGTGTTTTTTACTCATTTTCTTTCCTTTCAAAACTGGGGCAGTTTAACCGCGTGCCCGGGCGGTGTTAAAGAGGACTCAGTTGTTGTCGGCGGTTGTTTTGTTGTTCAAACTGTTTTCGACTGCGGCCACGCCTTTGGCTTCGCTGTCAATTGCGACAGGCAATTCAAACCAGGTGCCGGCGGTTGACATACCGTCGCGCAGGCTGGTGTAGATCTTTTTCAGCGTAACTACCTGTGCCGGTTTGATAGCGTCCATACGGCATTGTATGCGCTTTTCCAACATTTCCTGCGTAACTTTGAATTCGGCAAAGGCGGCAATCAGGCGCTTGATATTTTCCGGGCTGGTGTCGGCGGAAGCTGTCAAGGTTGCCTCGCACTGCGCAACGGCGGCTTCGACAACATCTCCCGGGATAACGCCTAAAATACAAGCGCGTTGGCGGCGGGCGCCGTCGTTGGCTACCAGTTCGTAAATGTCGCGCGGATCTTCAAGTTTGTAGTCGCCTTTTTTGGTATGGCGTATATGCTTGACGGTAAAGGTTTTGGACATTTTGGTGTTGGTCTCCAAGTCCCAGGCGTAGGCTTCGACCGTACTTTCGCCGTTCTTGCGTTCCAGTTCTTTAATGCCGGACTGGATATTGCCCCATTTTTGCGCGATTGCTTCGGCCAAGCGGATGCTGGGGCCGGTTATTTCCGACCCGCCGCGGCTATACGAATAGAGAGCACTTTCTGCCAGCTTGGGACGGGTACAATCGTTTAAGATGCGGTCGGTGGCTGCAATTGGGTCACGCGGGAACCTTTTGGCAATTACCATCGCCGCCTGTACTTCGGCAATGGCTTTTGACTGTTCGATTTCAACCACGGCATTTGAGGCTTGGTTGGCCGGCAGCCGGTTTTGTTCAAACGGGTTGGGAGTGGTGATTTTGGTAATATTGTTTTCCATGATCTTTTCCTTTACTTGATTAAAAAAGTGCGCGTCGGCACGGTTTGTTTGTTATATTTTTCGAAAATTTCCGGATGCTCCGCCAACAAACGGTTCTTGTCGAAGTATTGCCGGGGTTTGCCGTATTTCCAAGTGGCCAAGGTGCGGTCATTTGAAGTTAGGACTTCGTTTTCGCCCATAAAGGCGGCAATTTTTGTTTTGAGATCCTCGCAAAGGTTCTCCAGCGACACGATTTGCTCTTTGGCTGTTTTCATTTGCTCGGCCAACAGATGAATATACGGGCTGGCCGTTATCTCGGTTTGGGTGCTCTCGCAAAAGCGCCGCATAACATCGTCGAAACAGCGCGGTTCCGGAGGAATATTGTCTTTAACCTTTTGCCAAAAGGATGCGTATTCCCGCAGCATATGGCGCTGGATATTTTCGCTGGCCTCAACATGATAGATTCTGAAATCCGACCCGCCGATAAGTACTGCAACATCGGTAATGCGGCGATTGTAAACCATCATGTAGTGCTGGCACTGGCAAATATATTCAACCGGGATTTGATCCGTTCCGGGTTCGCCCCAGCCTTCGGCGGTACGGGCGGTTTTTATTTCCAGAATCCTCTCCGGATCTTCAATCACCAGTCCGTCAACGGTGGCGAATATGTAATCATATCCAGGCATAAAGAAGATTTCAGTTTCGGCAACGCTGTAACCGGTAACATCTGAGTAGTGTTGGCGGATAACCGGTTCCAGCGTCCGGCCCCAGAACAAACCGGCGTTATCTGAACCTTCCGACGGATTGCAGCCTTTTTTGTCACACCAGACTTGATACGGGCTTTTCCATTTGGAAAGGCCGAGAACGGCGGCGGAATCGGATCCGCCGATGCCTTTTTTCCTCTCCTCCAACCACTGTTCGCGGGTAAGCGTCATAATTTTACCCTTTCCGCTTTAGAATAAAATTTTTGATGTTTTCCTTCGTGCCGTTAATTCTAAAGGCATACAGGTCCGGCTCGTCGTCGTTGATCTGGGCGGACAGGACGATATTTTCCACGATGCCGGTCAACGTGCGATAGCCTTCGCCGGCGCTGTTTTCCGCCCAAATGACCGGTGCCCAGTCTTGATTGATTTTTTCAATTGTTTTCATTTGTGTTTCTTCCAAAAATTAAGGGTTATAAGTGAATTAGAACAACGGCGAACAGCCAAAAGCCGAACAGGAAAGCGATGGCAAAAATACAGCAAACTTCACTGATTTGCTCTTTTTTAAGCTGACGGCGGTAAGCGCGATATTTCTGTCCGCACTCAAAATTGCTGATGTTTGGGCTTTGCATGGTAATTCTCCTCTCAAACAATGCCGCATTTCAGGCATTCTTTGGTCAGTACCCGAACCAGTTCGGTTACGGCGTTGCGGATGCCGTCGCAATGGACAAACTCGTCAAAGTCGTCGCCGTGATCGTCCAATAGTTTCTCTACCGCCATTTCCAAACGCTGATCGGTTGAAAAGTGGGAAGGATAGCAAATCAGGCGTCCGTTCTCGTCCCATTCCTCAAAATGGCTGTCCGCTTCCGGCATATTGTCGGCGACATAGCAGTTGTCCGGCTGCAGATTTTGTTGCAGCGCTTTGCAAAAAGCCGTGAATTCCGGAATAGTCTGCAATTGTGTGATTAAGGGTGATTTCGTCATGTTAGCCTCCCAGGGAAACTTTGATAGAAATTGCCTGGTCATATCTGCTATACAGGCAGTCCCAAAGGTTGGGAAATGACTTTTCAAGTCGGTTAAGCTGAGCATCCATTCTTGCGATTAAGTCTGATATAAAGTTCAACGATGCTGTATTGATGTTATTCTCAAATTCGCTGATGAGCGAAAAAGTTTCAACTTCAGCGATGTTATTAGTGTCGATTAAATCTAAGTAAATTTTGTTTATCATTTTGTTGACCTTGTTTTGTTGTTTATACTAAAACAAATATACTTTTTTTAGTACATAGTCAATACTATTTTTAGTATTAAATGAAAATTTTTAGTATATTGGCAATTTTTTTTGTAAAATTTTTAGGAGAAAAAAGTAAAAATGCCGCCAGATGGCGGTGAAAATATAAAAAATTTGATATTCATGTATTTTTATTTAAACTAACAAATATCAAATTTGTGGTGAATTTGTTTAAATCTTATATTTATATTAATCAGTTACTGGTTATTATATGCGGAATCCAAGGTATTTTATTCATTTTCGAATGGTGTTCTAACAATATAACTACGTATTGGAAAATATTTTTCATGAGCCGTCTTTAAGCTTTCCTCACTGTTCATGTATGATGTGGGATATAAAAAATTTTTTGATATTTCATCTGTATCATGCAAAACTTGTTCTGTTTGGTATATCATTTCTACTTTTTGTAAAACAACTTTGTTGCAATCATAATCATCCTCTAGGATAATGTGAATTTCACTCTTCTTATTAATTATTTTATTAAAGATGTCAAAGTCAGAAATATCTTCCGTTATATTGATGAGAAGTATTTTTTCATCTAACGGTTTGATCTGGTTGCTTGTTTTGTCATGCAAAAAATCATAGTTATATTCAGCAAAGCCTATTATTCCCTCGACAAGTTTTATTTTTTGTTTGTTATCTTTGACAAAATTTAAAGATATAACAGACCTTGTTCCGCTTGTTATTTGCCAACCAGACTCATTAACTTTACCTTTAAAATAAATTGTAATTTCTTTGTCTGATGTTATTGAGATGCTTTCTAAAGATGCAATAACTGTGGTCATTTTACCCTACTTTTTCCGATTTTAATGTATAAATAACCTTGCCGATAATTGCAGCGTTGTGGATAGTGGCGTTGCGTGGCTGATAAAGCTCGTTGTCTGATAATATGGTGATTTCCTCACCAAAACCACATTGAATGCGTTTAACGGCAAGCCCGCCGGACAGACGTAGCAAAAATAAACCGTCCGAATCCGGTGAAATGCGGCTAATATCCACCAAAACCCAGTCCCCGTCTTTAAGGGTTGGTTCCATTGAATCGCCTTTAACTTGCAGCATTTTTATGTTTTTGGGCGATGAGAAGGTGATGTTGTGATAGTCGTCAGCAGGCATAATCCATTGTCCGATAACATCATCCGGCGTTTGGTCGCTACCGGAGCCGCAGCAGGCAACGGTATTTAAGATGTCAATGGCTATCGTCTCTTTGTCGTGTCGGTGGAGATTATAGACAAGCTTGGTGACATCTTCAATTATGACATTTATTTCACTTGGGTAGGTAGGTATGATAGGGGAAAATAAAGGCTTAGATGACAACTCTTGTTCGTCTATTTGTAATATGCGTGCGATTGCTCGCCGATCATCTTCCTTTAATTTCTGTGGTAATCCATATTTGATATATTGGTGTATATATTGATCTTTCCTGCCGATTGCTAGCGAAAGTTCTCTATAATTTGTTCCCTTTTCAGCAATTTTTTCATCAAGATATTTTCTTATTTCTTCTTGGGTCTTCATATGAGGTGCTCCTTTTCTTCAATAATATACTAAAAATACTATTTGTGCAAATACTAAAATTAGTATTGACTTTGTGCTTGTTTAAGTATATTTTGTACTGAGATTAGTAATAAGTCGGAGGATTGGATGACAAGAAAAGATTTTTTAGAAAAAATTGAGGAATTTTTACGCAAGAACAAAATTGCACCAACGGCTTTGGGGATTGCAAGCATAAATAATCCTGGCTTGGTTTTTGATGTTCGCAAAGGGCGGGAATGCAGAGAGGCCGTTCAGCAACGTGTTTTAGAATTTATGGCAAAATATGAAGAGGAAAACAACGAATGAAAAAATTTTTAATTTGGCTTTTGACATCTTTATATCCGGCAATTTGCGTGTTTGAAAAGACGGCAAAAAATTCGATGTATGAAGATGATGAAGGCAACGTTTGGCAGTGTTTCTGCCGCAAAAAACGATCCGCAAAATAGTTTTGCGGTTTTTAAAAGCCGGACCGGTTCCGTTCGGCTGTTTTTTTATTAGATTAACAAAAATAAGAAAGGTAAAAAGATGAATAATAATGAATTTGGTGCCCGTCTGGCCAAACAAACTTTAACCGGCGATATTGCCACATTTTTAATTGACCGCCTGCGGCAATTTCCGAAGCCATATCAGCAGATGAGCGAAGCTGAACAAGGTGAACAGATTGAAATGGCAAAGCGTGCAGCATGCGAACTGGTCAATAAAGCGGTCAACATTGTCGCAAGCGGCGGCCGCAAGACCGTACAGGCCGAGATGGGAAAAATCACTGTTGACAAGGGATTGAAATGCGAAATTAAGGCCAACGTGGCTTATGCCGATGAATTAATTTCGGTTGCCGGCAAGCCGATTTTAATTGTGACCAATTCGGATGACGAATTCACCGGCGGCGGTGAAAATCTAAAAGCAGATCCCGATCAGCGGGAAATGTTTAATAACTGCAATGCGGAGTACCGGGAAGCAGACGGCGATGGTATTCCGGAACCGGAAACGGCTGCACATTCTGATTTGCCAGCATTGGAAGACCATACTGTCGTTGATGCGGAATTTGAAGAAGTTGACTCTGACGATGCCGCTAAGGAAGAAGACCCGTTTGCAGCAGAAGAAGATTCTTTTGCAGATGTCGACGAACAATCAGCAGACAGTGAAAACGCTGCTTAACGACAAGGACAAAGAAAGATGGCGGTTGTTCTGGTTATTCCCGGTCTGCCGGTACCGAAAGGGCGTCCCCGCTTTACACGGGCGGGATTTGCCTATACGCCGGAAAAGACCAGGCGTTATGAAAAGCTGGTTGCCGGTCTTGCCTCAACCAAAATGGCCGGATTACCGCCATTTGACTGTCCGATAAAAGTAATGGTAACCGCGTTTATGAAAACGCCGCAAATGTCAATTAAAAAAACGGCTGACGCGCTGGCAGGATATATCCTGCCGGCAGTTAAGCCCGATATTGACAATTTGGCCAAGGCGGCGCTTGACGCCTGCAACGGGATAATTTGGCGTGATGACGCGCTGATCTGTTCGCTGCTGGTAAAAAAGCGCTATGCTGCCGAGCCGCGGCTTGAATTGCGGGTGATGCCGGAAGAAACAACTTTGTTTGGATGAGGTACAAAAAATTAATCAGGCACAAAAACTATTTGGCAAACCGGACAAAAGAACCCGGGAAGCTTTGAAACAGCACCCGCGGATGACGGATGCGCAACTGTTGGAATTTGAAAAGGCAGTGTTGGAGATTGCTGCCCACCGGCGCGGATACCGGGCGCGGGCGCAGGATTTGATAACCCGGGTGATTGTGCCCGAAAAACTGAGGAGAGGATTATGACAGGCGAGGAATTAAAACAATTTGAAGCTCTTCGGCAGGAGAACGCCCACCTAAAAGACCGTTTGCAAAAGGTAATAGAACAGTTACAACATACGGTTGTGGAACGGGAACGTTTGGCTGTTGCTTTAAAAAACAGGAGCAAAAGCGATGCAGAATAAATTTGCTTTTTTTGCTAATTTTGCCGAAACAATTAAAGAATTGCCCGACGAGATGCAACCGCGGGCATACCAGGCCGTGTGTGAATACGGAATATACGGAGAACTTCCGGATGATGTTCTTTTAAAAAGCATTTGTTTAATGGCAAAAAACTCAATCTATAAAGATTGGGGTGGTGCGCCGATAGGAAATAAAAATGCCCAAAAAAATAAGGGTGAAAAACAACCCCAAAACAACCCTGAAACAACCCCAAAACAACCTGATATTCTTGAGAAACAGAAACTAGAAACAGAAACCAAAACTGAAACAGAAACCAAAACTGAAACAGAAACCAAAACTGAAACAGAAAAGGGTTGTTTTTCGCAAACAACCCCGGTTGCGCCTGTTTGTTCTGCCGAGAAAGCGAAAGAATACGCTTTTGAGGGGGAGGTTATCAAACTGAAACAAAAAGATTTTGACGCTTGGAAGCAAGCTTATCCGGATTTGAACCTTTATGCGGAATGCCTTGTCCGTGACAATTGGTTGAAAGGGAAGCCGGAAGAGGAGCGAAAGCGATGGTTTATGTCAACGGCGGCGTATTTTGCGAAACAAAACGAACGGCGAAAAATCCAAAACGAACAACTGCGAGAGGATAGTTTGAACGACTACAAACCGGCACATTGCTCCGAGCCCAGACTGTTGACAGCAGAAGACATCGAAAAATTCATGAGGGGATAGGATATGCGCAAAGAGCTTGAAATAATCAAACACGTCATCGAGCTTTATACCGGTGACACAACTGACGCCGCAATGGCAAATTATGAACTCAAGAACAGCGAGCAGGTCAAAATGTATGCCGCCGCTTTCAAGGAATATGACTTGTCTGATGTTTTGAAAGCCATTGATGATTATTGGAACTTCAAAAATTCGAAAACAAAGCCGACAGTTGCGCAGATTTTGGCCGTGCTGAACAGCAATAAAGAGGTTGAGAAAAATAAATTTTCTGTCGATGTTCAACCTTCCCGATTTGATGAGAGCAACTGGCGGTATTGGGTTGGCGTTGACCTGGCGCGGGCTTTGATGATGCGGGGTGGTAATAAAAATCTGCGCTTTTGGTACGCCCGGGCGGTGAAGGAAATTTTTGCCGAACGGGTTGACCGTTTGCCGGGAGCGCGTTTTTGGGATTATGCCGCTAAAGTGCGCAAAGCTTTTGAAAACGGCTTTTTTGATGATGTGGACGATGTGGCGGAGAATATTCGGCGCCAAGAAGTGGATGGCAAACCGGTGCCAAAAGAACCGGTTGAATCGGGAAACTGGCTGGCTCTTCATTGGAAGGCCGGAGTGTAAGTGAACGGCAAATAAACGGCGGGAGGTTAAGACGGATGGGAAGTGAAGCTAAAAAAGAGAAATTGAAGCGCCAATTACGGTTCGCCGCAAAGGTGATGAAGCAGTTGCCGATGGCAAGCGTTCAGGGCTATCGGCAGTTTTGGCCGCAAATTATTCATTCCGAAGAAGAGAAAATGCTTATGGAACAGGAAAAATACCGCCGTTTGCCAACCAAAGCCGAAATTGACTTGATGGAACGGATTTTGGAATATTACAAGCCCTTGGATCCGTTTGAAACAAAGTTGGTATGGCAGCGGGCGGAGGGTAAGCCGTGGAAATGCTTAAGCCTTGATTTGGGTTACAGCCGCGCTTATCTTGCGTCAAAATATGACGCGGCAATTTCCAAAATGCTGATTTTTATCTGGTCTTCTTCAGTTATTCACGCTAATCAAAATATTTGATTGATTTTGATGTGAAAATCGTTATATATTACTTGTAAGGAGAAAAAAATGAAGACAGATTGGAAAATTCTGATAGCTGGGTTCTGTCTGGGTTTTACAGCGTATCTGCTTTTAATGAAAACGCAACCGCCGGTGGAAAGAGAAAATGAGCGGTCATTGGTCAAATATTGGCAAAACGTAGGTAAATACTTGACGAAGGCTATGGATGATGAGCGAAAAAAACAAAGCTAATAATGTGGCGGTAGTGGATAAAACTGCCTCTGCCGTAGATGATGCAGTTTCCGGCGAGGTTATTAAAGAAAAAGTTCACCCCAGTGTCAGAATGGAAGTGACGATGGCGGAACAAAGAACCGAAGAGACTTTGTTTTGCGGTCCTCTTCCGCCGGCCAAAGAGTTGGCAGCGTATGAGAAGATTGTTCCCGGAGCAGCAGAACGGTTGTTAAAAATGGCAGAAAGGGAACAAAAAAACAGTTACAAGCTTTCAAACAAAAGAAAACGCTTGTTGCGGTTGGGTATGATCTTGGGTTTTGTAGCATTAATGGGATTGATTTTCTTAACCGGTTGGGCAGTATATCTGAAGGAACCCTGGGTTGCAACTGTTTTGGTGGGATGATAGGGGTTTGCGGTATTATGGCTCGGGGCGGCAATAAAGAGGAAAAGGGCGATAATTCCTGAGAAATCAGAAGATTTTTTTATAAAAAATGAGGGGCGAAAAGGTGAATTTTCGCCTTTTGTTTTGTTTTTCAACGAGTTACGGGGAATTTGTCTAGACAAAATAGTTGTAGACATTTTTTCCGTTTTTGGGCATAATTTTAGGTATGATGGATTGAAGTGTAAAGATACGGCTGAGCGTCTTTACAGCTTCTTTTCTAAATGAAACATGATATGCTTTGACCTTTCGGCTCTCCGTTCAAGACGGGGAGTTTTTTGTATGTTTTTTTAAGGGGGAATGAGTGATGGCCGAAAGCAGGGAAAACGGCGGGCCGCGAGCGGTTAATCCGCATTTGTCGGACTTTCGCGATTTGCCGGCGGAAAAACAAAAAGCGATTGCTGCCGCTGCCGGCAAAAAGAGCGGTGAAGCGCGGCGGATGAAAAAGACTTTTCGCAATATTGCCAAAAGTATCTTAGACCTGCAAGCCCCCGAAGAGGTGGCTGCAAAAGTCAAAAAGTTTTTTCCCGGGTTGCCGGAAAACGAAATTGACAACCGCGCCGCAATGATTTGTGCCCAGCTTGCCCGCGCTTTGGAAGGCGACAGCAAAGCGTTTGAGGTTATTCGCGACACCGCCGGAGAAAAACCAACCGACCGGATTGAGCTTAAAAATGTAAATGAGGAGCCGTTTGAGATAAAGGTTGTTGAATGATTTGTTATAAGAAATATTTGCCGTTGTTTGATATGGACAGCCCCAAATATGACACTTTTGCCCTTACCGGCGGCCGCGG
>OFFL01000868.1_pt1 | contig 28246 bp, 24 predicted proteins | sample 1521391 | NCBI WGS metagenome assembly OFFL01 (sample SAMEA3504082, study PRJEB24116) | mouse gut metagenome | biome: mouse gut; feature: mouse-associated habitat; material: faeces | place: Denmark | collected 2011
ATTAAATTCTCTTGTACACGGATCAGCCGGAATACCTTGTTCGACCGGGTAGCCAAGCGGATCTTCGTTAAAAATCCAAGTACCTTCGCTAACAGGATCGTCGAATGGAATATATATTCCGACCCATTCTAATTCGTCTTTATTGTTGAGACCCTTATTAATGTAGCATTTGATAGAAGACCCATCAATAATTATTTTTTCATGCTCACCTGTTTTACCATACTCGCTTTCCCATACGCCTTCTAAAGTTGTAATTGTATTCACAGTTTGTCCTCCATTTCCTGTTTCATCTGTAGACGAACAACCAGAACATCCGCCTAATCCCGTAATGGCAAAAGCCAAGCAAAATATAATTGATAAAGTTGCTAATATCTTTTTCATCTTTATTTCTCCTTTTCGTTGATTATACCATTTTGGGGAAATAAAGGCAATATGTTTTATTCTATTGCCTTTACTTTTTAGTTAATTATTTTTTCACAGGTTTAAAATTGTTAAATAACCCCCTGAATGTTGTCGATGTATAAGTTCCGGTTCTTTCAAATTCAAACCCCCTCTTCATCCATATCGCATAGAACATCATCGGTAACATTAATTCCGCTATTCCAATACTCCATTTAAATATACGGTCTTTAAGTTCATCTTTCTTATCGTCTTCGCGATTCGTTTTCTCGTTATAATACTTTGCTTCATCGATTTCATATTGCTTCTTCTTCAAACGTAACTCTTCCTTGACTCTTTCTTCGTCAAGTTTAAGCTGTCTTCCTTTAAGCTCTACTTCCTCTTTCTGCTTTCTTAACGCTAAACGATGCTCGGCATTAAGACGTCTAGTCTCAGACTCCACTTTTAAATCGTCTATCATCAGGCGATAAAGTGCGATAGCATTATCAACTACCATTTTCTGTTCTTTGCTTCCGGTTTCAGTTTTGGATATCAATCCGAATTCCCTACTTATCTCACCAGATAACAATTCTCTAAGTTCTTGTTCCATAGTTGTTTCTCCTTATAAAATATAATTACTTCATAAAGGAACTTGTTATTTATGCGAAATGTGTTTAACGTTTAATTAAACCGATTTTTTTGAATAAATAGTATCAACGTCTTTATGCAATTCCAAATAAATATAAGGAGGTTCTTTACCATCTTCAGCATCGGCAATTATAAGATTTCCTATAGCCCTTTCTTTTCTCTTCCGAATTTTTTGAAATATAAGTCCGATAAAGAATCCCGCCAATATTCCTGCCGCAACTATCAGAACGATAGCCCAAGTTTGCAATGTATTCCTCCTTTACAGTATTTCACGATACAAAAATATCACTTTTTTCAGTAACCTTTATGCTTTAATATCGTTTTTCTTTTTAAACTGTAATTTAGGAATAACGCCGTAATGCTGAAGAGTAATTACATTAAGTGTAACCGACGCAATCAAAGCGGTAATACATAATCCCTTATAAAACATTTTTAATCCTCCTTTAAATATAAATTTTAACGGTGCCCATAAAGGGCAACCGAGTTTAGCTCAATAGGATAACCGGAAGCACGTCACGGCCACCGCCAGCGTTGCCGTAACTCGCACCGCCACCGTCGTCCACAAAAGCAAAGGAAGTCGCGGAAACTTCTTTTTTAGTAGCATTCTGCAACCAACTCCAGCACCACTTATCTTCTAAATCAAAGAATATACGGTTCTTTCTGTCCTTCATAAGTTCGAACTGTTCGTCGTTATCGGGTTCAAAATTCTTGTAGAATTCGTCATCGTGACCGAACATCTGCCCGTATGTAGGAACCGAAATATCTTTAATGCGTTCTTTTAATTCGTCAGGAAACAAATTAAGGAAATCGCTGTTAAGCCATTTGTACAGATCCGATTCTTTAAAGCCACCTTTATTCTTGCCATTGGAGTTCATGCAACGATTTGCAATAGCTTTGTTGAACATAAAATATGTTCCTTCTTCTGTTACTTTTTGCGCCGTTAAAGTTAACTCTCCAAGGTCTTTTAAATTGACCGTAATTTCATCGCCGACTCTAAACATATTGGTGGTTACTACTGCTTTTCTTGTTACTAACATTTTAAAATTCTCCTTTTCAATTTCATAATTTAATCCGTAAATATCGCAAATTTGACGTTCTATTAAACATCCCTTTGCGTTTTTCCAACCAGCGCAGAAATATATCAAATCTGCTTGCTCCATCATCCGAATACTTGTCCCAAGATGCCATAACCTGCCTGCTTCTTTGGGAGCATCTTCATGATGATAATTATCGATTAACTCGATAGCCCCGAATTTGTTCTGTAAATTATTCAAAGCCGTATTTCTTATTTCCATTACTTCTTCTTTGGATAATCCACTCATTTGATGACTTAAAAATACCTTCATTTTTTTATTTCTCCTTTATTAATTTTTAATTTGTTAAATAGTACGGAAGCACGCCATCGCCACTGCCAGCGCGGCCGTAATACGCACCGCCATCGTCGATCACACGAGCAAAGTAACTCGCGGAAACGACATCGCGAAGCCAAATGTGTCTAAAATTCGATCAAGTTTACATACGAATTTTCTTCCTATACGAATATAAAAGAAGAGTCCTTGTTAAGACTCCTCTTTTTCTTTACGGTTGTTTCTAAACGCTTCTGCAATTTTTTCTCCGCATGTAACAACGCCAGCTCCAAATAACGAACCGAGCGTAAGCGCGTACAAGCAATTCCAAAATAATTCTAAATAACGCATATAACTACCCTCCTCATAAAAAAGCATGTTTTATTTGCGAATAAGAAATAAGAGTCTATGATTAAGACTCTTTAATTCTTTTTGCATAACCTACATGATTGCCAAATTCATCAGTTATTCGGATTTCTGCATTTTTAATACCCAATCCAACGAGTCGATTGTACTCTTGAACATGATAAATGTATCCATTTTTTATATCGTAATAATCGGCATCGTATTCTTTTGCGTATTCGTAAATATCAGATACAATTCCTGAAAATAATGTTGACATTTTAGTATCCTCCTGTATTACTTCATAATAAAGATTGTTTTATTTGCGTCTTTTATTTAGTAACCAGAAGAACCGTCTGTACAAGTCGTAATATGTATCTTTACAACACGGTATATTTGTCTGCGCCCTAAGACACTCGTAAGACAAACCCTCTGTAACCGCTTTGAGAATATACTTCCATAAATCTTCATCGGTTTCTTTTGCTGTCGCCTCGACTATCGACATTCTTTCCGCATAATACTCTCTTGCTATAACAGTATCTTCAACTGGTCTTTGAATCTTGTTCGTACGACTCGAACCCGCTGCATCATAAGCGAATCTAACCATACTATCCAAGCTCGAATGTGCCTTTTTCCAAGTCGGATATTGCAAGCAAAAATGCTTTAATTCGTAGTACCTATGCTTGTCTATCCAATATCTGTTTTTCTTTGATATCTCCGGTCTTATTGTTGTACCCATTTTCTTTCCCCCTTCCAAATATATCCTGTTTGTTCAAACAATAATTTCGGGGAAATATAGAAATTAATTCTTCCGTACTTAGAATCCATCTCCTCAATCCTCGTAACTATTCTACCTTTTCGGGTTGCTTTACCAATTGGCAACCACCCTACGATGATTCCTGCACGTATCCACGATGCGTCTTTGCCATAGACTTTCGCAGCAATACAAACCGGAACCGAGCCTTCTGAAAAACATATGTCTTCCATAAACCAACCTCCTTTTTCGTTTTTATCAAAATATCATAACTTTTTGTCACCTCCGTACTGAAAATTGGCGGTTTCTAATCTAGGTTAGAAATAGAAGGTAGAAGATGGTGATATGTGGCGAAAAAATAAAAGGGTATGTATTTTGTAAGACATAAAAATATCCTACTACCAACAACTATTTTTCTAATCTAGGTTAGAAATTTGAAAAATATTTCGGTGTAGGAATTGACATTTCCTATATTATTATATATAATGTTTTAAAAGAAGTCTATAAAGGAGGTGATAATAAAATGCTTATAACATGTTTGGAATGCGGATTACAAGTTAGTGATAAGGCAATAGTTTGCCCCCACTGCGGATATCCGATGAAACCAGAAATCGTAACGAAAGCTAATCGAGTTTCAACAAACAAACGGAAACGTCTTCCAAATGGATTCGGCCAAATCAGCGAAATAAAAAAGCGGAATCTAAGAAAGCCTTTTAGAGCTATGGTTACTGTTGGAAAGACCCCTACCGGTAGACCAATATCAAAACCACTACAACCAATTTCATATTTCGCAACCTACAATGAAGCTTACTCCGCACTTGTGGAATATAACAAAAATCCTTACGATTTAAGTAGAACGATTACTGTACGTGAACTTTACGAAAAATGGATTGAAGAATATCTTCCTACTATTAGCGAATCTGCTGCGTATGCTGTAAAACGAGCTTGGAAATATTGCTCGAATGTTTACGATATGAGAGCTGTTGACGTACGTGTCAGGCATGTAAAAGGTTGTATGGAATATGGTCATTTGCCGGACTCTAATGAATGCCCTAGTGCACGAACAAAGAATGATATAAAGACTTTGTTTAATCAGATGTTTGACTACGCTCTTGAATATGAATTGGTTGAGAAGAACTATTCAAGATCATTCACATTGTCCGATGAGCTGATAGAAGAAATAACGACTACCAAAAACGGACACATACCTTTTACAGATGAAGAAATGAAATTGCTTTGGAAAAATGTTAATATCGTAAAAGATATCGATATGATCCTAATTCAGTCCTACTCTGGATGGCGTCCGCAAGAATTATGCTTAATCAAGCTTTCGGAAATTGATTTCGAACAATGGATTTTTGTCGGCGGAATGAAAACTGCTGCTGGTAAAAATAGAACGGTTCCGATACATACGAAGATTCGAGATTTGGTCAAGAAACGTTACGAGGAAGCTTTGTCATTGAATAGCAAATATCTTTTCAATACCGTACTTCCTAAAAGCGGTAAGATAAAGCCGTTCAAATATGCTAGGTATTTAACTAGATTTAATGAAATAAAAGAACTATTAAATCTGAATCCAGAACACCGCCCTCATGATGGACGAAAACATTTTGTAACGAAGGCAAAAAATTATCACGTAGACGAATACGCGATTAAGTATATCGTAGGTCACAAAATTACAGATATAACTGAAAAGACCTATACCAAAAGAGAATTGAGTTGGCTCAAGGAAGAGATCGAAAAGATAAAAGAGTAAAAAAAAAATAGCGGCTACGGCAGTATAGGAATAATGCAGAAATATGCTGCTTTTTACTCCGATTAACCACTCGTAACCGCTACTAATTACTATTAAATTTTCGAAAAAAGCCTAGAATATAGCCACTTTCTGTGCTATTATACCACCGTTGCGGCGGTTTTACAAATAATTTTGCACTTTTTATTTATGCGGCAAGCTATTTATTCGTAAAGCTTACCCATATACAAAATTTTGGCAAGGGTTTTATAGTCGAAATTCTCCCAGTCCACGGTACCGTCCACGGCAGAGTAATCTTCAACCCAGCCTGCCAGCTGATTTAAATAGTCGGAAACGGTTGAATTTGCCCATTCTTCGGGTTTTTCCTTTGCGTCCTTTGCCAGCCGCGCGACAAAATCAAGAAAAGCTTGCTTGCCGTTTATATTGTTTATCTGTTCAATCGGATTTTTCAAGCGGGCACCTTTTTTAAAGCTTATTTTTTTCAAGCTCTGCAACAACTCCGGAAATCGCCTTTTTGACCGAGCCTCTTTCGAACGGGTTGGAAAGTCCGCCTAACTTCAACAGCTCGAAATAGCTTTTGCTGCCGCCGGCACGGCACAGCGCGTAATAATCCTTCCATGCGCCCGCCTTGTCGGCTTTTGCGCGGGTGAAGTACTCGAACGCGCCCATTTGCGCAAGCGCGTAGTCCACATAGTAGAACGGATACATAAATATATGCTGTTTCTGCATCCAGAAGCCCCCTTCCTCCAAAAATCCGTTGCCGTCGTAGTCGCGCCACGGCATATAAATTTTTTCAAGCCTGCGCCAGCATTCGCGCAAGCCCTTTGCGTCGTAGTCGTGCGAGAACACCTCTTGCTGAAAGTGGTCTACAAGGCAAAGATAGGGCACCGTTTTAAGCGCGTCGGAAAGGTGCGCATAGCGGTATTTATCTGCATTTTCGCCAAAGAACAAATCCATCCACGGGTATGCGAAGTGCTCCATTGACATGGAATGGATTTCGCTTATTTCGCTAGTTGACCAAAGCTGCGAGGAAAGAGTGACGTTTTTTGCCGTGGAATACGCCTGAAAGGCGTGACCCGCCTCGTGCGTTAAAACGTCGACGTCCGCAGACGTGCCGTTGAAGTTGGAGAATATAAACGGCGCGTTATAGCCGGAGATAAACGTGCAGTAGCCGCCCATGTGCTTGCCCGCGCGCGTTTCCAAATCGAAAAGCTCGTGCTCGCACATAAAATCGAAGAATTCGCCCGTTTCTGCGGAAAGCTCGCGGTACATTTTGCGCGCGCTGTCCACCATATACCGCATATCGCCCACGGGCGCGGCGTTGCCCTCGGGAAAAACAAGCTGCTCGTCGTAATAATGCAGCTTGTCGATTTTAATACGCTTTTTCTGCTGTTCGTACAGCCGCGCGGCAACGGGCACCAATTCCTCAACAACCTGTCTGCGAAAGGCGGCAACCTCGTCCGCGCCGTAATAATAATGACCGTTTGCAAGATAAGCCATTTCGATATAGCTTTTAAAGCCCAGCTTTTGCGCCATACCGCGGCGAATGTTGCAAAGTCTTATATATATGGCGTCCAATTTGTCGGATACGCTCTTGTACAGGTCTGCCCACGCCTCGAAAGCGGCTTTACGGACGGCGCGGTCGGTGGACTGCATATATTTCAGCAGTCCGTAAAAATTGCAGTCCTCGCCGTTGAATTCGACGGTACAGCCCGCGGTAAGCTTTGCATATTCCTGAGTGAGCTTGCTCTCTTCAACTCTGTCGTTTACAATGCTTTCGTCCGCAAGGCGGATTTCCGCCTCAAAATTTTTAAGCATATCCGCGCCGAACTCCCGCTCGAAATCCGGCTTGAATGGCGAGGCAAGCAGCGCCTCGTTCGCCTTTTTTGCGACAAGCTGAAATTTTGGGAACTCCTCGTAAAAGAAGTTCATTTCCCCGTCGTAAAATTCGTCGCGGGTGTCGGCGGTGTTGCGTATCGAGGCAACGGTATACATTGCGGAAACTCCGTCTGTGGCTTTATCGTATTCGATTAAAAGCTTGCGCGCCTCTTCATAGCTTTTTGCCTTTTCAAGCCCTGAAATAAAGTCGTAAACGGACTGCTCCGCCGCCTTCATATCGGGGCGGGTATATTTTATTTCGCTGAATTTTGTAAGCATAGTCAAAGCTCCTTTATGTTTTAGATATACATTATATCACCGTTTTTTTAATCGCGCAACCAAACCCCCATTATTTACCATTGACAAATTTATCTGCAAACATTATAATATTCCCCGATGAAAACACAAAAGCGTATAGAAATTTCGCTGATAGTCTTAACGGCGCTGACCCTTGCGGCTTCGCTTTTGCTTACCTTTACGGTATCGGACTATTACATATTTAACAGAATATCATTTTTGGACGGCGAGGACAGCTTTAATATCTTTTTTGTTTTAAGCCAATGGATAAAAAAGGCGGGACTGCTTTTGTTTCCGCTTGCGGTATTTTACAAAAAAAGATGCTGTGCCGACATTGCAAAGTACGTTTTGCCCGCATTTGTGATAATTTCCTGCGCGACGTTCGGCAATTTTTTCGACATAACCATGCTGACGGAAAACGCAACGCCCGCGGAAAAGGTTTTTGCAAGCATAAACGAGTTTATGACCAAGCCCGCGAATATGGCGCTGTTCTTTATAAATTCCGCGCTGTATATTGCGGTTTGCGCACTGCTGTTTGTGCGCGACGGCTGGAGGGTGAATAAAAAATCGTTTATATGGCTGCCGTTTGCGCTTGTTGCGGTTATGCCGCTGAATATTTTCGAAAACTTTTTCGACATTAACGACTTTTCGCCCGCGCACCCGCTGTGGTTTAAAAACTTCACCGTGTGGCACTTTTTGGCGCTTGCGATGCTTGCGGGCTTTACAATCGGCTGCTATTACTTTTTAAGGAAGAAGGGCCGCGCGGCACAAAACGAGTTTTTGGCGGCGGGCGCGATAATTCTTTTGATACAGTACCACAGCAAGGACAGCGTTGTTATGGGCGACGGCTATAACGTGTATTACACCGTGCTTGCGTGTCTGCCGCTGTTTATATGCAATATCGGCGTGTATATGGCGTCCGTTTCGGTTATACTTAAAAAACGCGTGCTGTACGCAATTGCCTTTTTTGTGCACGCAGTCGGCGCGCTGACGGTGTTTGTATACTTCGGCAAGGACGAAATGAGCAACTACGGCATATTCTGCTCTTACTCGATTTTGTACTTCTGCTTAACGCACTGCCTGCTGTTTGCGCTGTCCGTTCTGCCGACTGCCTTGGGGCACTTTAAATTCAGAATTAAGGACTGCATAATTCCGCTTGCGTATTACTGCGGGGTGATTATCGTCGCCGCGGTTGCAAGCGGGCTTGTAACGTCGTTTTTGACCACCTATTCCTACGACGGCTACACCCTTACCGTGGGCGAGGGCGCTGGCTTCGATATGGCTCCGCCAAACTATGCGTTTACTCAGGTTTGCCCGTTGCCCGTAACGTTACCGCTTGTGCCCTTAACCATTTGGAAATGTCAGCTTAACGTGCTGTATCTGGTATTGCTTTACATAGCTTACGTATGCCTGTTTTGGGCGTTTACCGGCGCATATTATGCATTTTTGGCGATACGCAAGGCGGTGCTTGCAAGGCTTGCGGCGGGAAAGGCGGGCAAGGAAGTACCCGCTGTGCCCATAGCGTTAGCTCAGCCGACTGCCGACAGCGCGCTTGACGAAACGGCGGCAGCCGAGGAAGCAGACGAAGAAAAAGCTTAAAATTTCGATATAAAATTGAGGCGGCGGGCAATTTTGCCCGCCGCTTATTATAATTCAATTGTTCTTGTGGCAACGTTTTTTACGAACGTCGCGTCGTGCTCCACAAACAGCAGCGTTGCGCCCGAGGCTGTTATCGCGCTTTCGATTTGCTCCCGCGAGGAAATGTCGAGGTAGTTTAAAGGCTCGTCCCAGATGTAGATATTCGCTTTTTCGCAAAGACTGCGCGCAAGGGCGCATTTTTTCTTTTGCCCCTGCGAAAAGCGGGACATATCCCTGTCGAAATCGTCTGCGCTAAACCCAAGCTTACTTAAAATCGCCTTGAAATACCATTCGTCTATGCCGTATTTTGCGGCGTACACCCCCAAATATCCCTCAGCTTCGCACATTTGCGGCACATAGGATATTTTTAAGCGGGGAGAAATGTCTTTTTCGCCCGAAATTTTGAATTGCTCCCCCAATATGCCGCAGATAAGCCTTAAAAGCGTGCTTTTGCCGCAGCCGTTGCCGCCCGTGACGGCTATGCGCTCGCCCTCGCAAATATCCAGCGACAGACCGCCGAAAATCTGCCTTTGCGCAATTGACACGCATATATTCCGCAGTCTGACGTATTGCGGGCGGAAAAAGCTTTGCGGCTGTAAGCGCAGCTCCTCCGTTTCCTCAATACCCTTCAAAAGCTTTTTTATGCCCTCGTCCGCGCGGGAATATCTGTCTGCAATAACCTTTGCCCGCTTCTGCGTTTTTGCCGATTTTGCCGACAGAAAACCGCGGTCGATAACGGCGTGACTGTCCGAAAGCCTGCCGTTTTTGTTGCTGATTGCGCTTTCGGCATTCGCACCCCAGCCCGCCGCGCGCGCCGCCGAACGGCTAAGCCGCGCCCGCTCGCCTTCAAGCCTTTCCTTTTTCGCCGCGTCCGCCGCCCTGCGCTTTTCGCGCTCTGCAAAATATACGGAATAATTGCCGCGGGTAAGATATGCGCCCGTTCTTTCAAACGCAAGAATATGGTCGCAGCAGCCATCGAGGAAGCTTCTGTCGTGCGATACCACAATAAAGCCGTTTTTGCCGCTTAAATAGTCGGCAAGGCGCCTGCGGCCGTGCAAATCGAGGTGGTCGGTAGGCTCGTCGATAAGCACGAACGCCTCCTGCGAGAATACCGCCGCAAGCTGAAATTTGGTTTGCTCCCCGCCCGAAAGCGTATCGAACGGACGGTATAAGGCTTCCTCGTCAAGCCGTAAAAGCCCAAGCTCCTTTTGCAACCGCCATAGCTGCGCTTCCGGCGCGATTTCGTAAAACAGCTCGTAAGCGGTTTTTGCTCCGTCAGAAATAACGCACGGAAAGCGCACGAAATTCAGCCCCGCGGTAATGCGTCCGCGGCCTTTCAGCTCTCCGCTTAAAAGCTTTAACAGCGTGGTTTTGCCGTAGCCGTTTTCACCGACCACTCCAAGCCGCCAGCCGCTTTCAAGCCGCAGATTCAGTCCCGAAAACACCGCGTTAAGCCCGTCGGGATATTCGAAATACAAATTTTCTATATTAATAAACAAGTTAAACTCCTTAAATAAAAAAATCCGCGCGGAAAACCGCACGGAAACAAACGCGACGTATGCCGTTGGATATAAAACCGTACATAAATTTTCCGCAAGCGCACGAAAAAGCCGCAGAGCGGGCTTCCGCTCCTTAAAATGTGCCGTCCGTGCAGTTAAATAAAACGGAAAATTATATTCTCAACGGTCTTATCTCCTTAAATTTACTTATTTATACGCGTAGCCCCTTATGGACTGCGCGATATTGTTCATATGGTCGCCTATGCGCTCCAAATTTATCGCAAGCTGCAAATACACCGCGCCCGCCTCCGCAGTGCAGCGCCCCTCTGTCATACGGCGCAGATGCGCGTCCTGCATAACCCTGCAAGCGTCGTCGGTGGCCTGCTCCTCTGCCTCCACCGCGGGAAGATACTTCAAATCAATCTCTTCGAAGGCCTTTTCCACCAATTTATAAAGCGCCTTGACGTGCTTGTCCATTTCGGAAATTTCCGCCTTGGCGTGGTCGGAAAACTGCGCCTTTTCCACAAGCATTCTTTCGGCGTATTCTACTATATTCTCCGCATAGTCGCCTATGCGCTCTATATCGGAGGCAACGTGATAGAAGGAGGAAAGCTTTTTCTCGTCCGTTTCGGCAAGCTCTTCCAAAGAAAGCTTGACCAAAAACGAGGAAATAAAGCTGTTGTAATCGTTTATGCTCTTTTCCGTCGCCTCGAAGTCGGGCTTTTGCGAAAGGTCGCCGCTTAAAAGCATTTCCAGCGCGCGGTTGTAGTTTTCAAACGCGTAGCCGCCCATATGCAGAAGCTCCTTCCTGACCTGTCCGACAGCAATTGCGGGGGTTTTTAAAAGGCGCTTATCCAGACGCTCGTACTCCTCTGCCGAGGTCTTGCCCTTTTTGTCCTTGACGATAAGGCAAGCAAGCTTTACAAGCTGATTTATAAACGGAAGCAGAACCGCCGTAGTAAGCAGGTTAAACGCCATATGGAAAATAGCTATTTGCCACTGCGTGCTGTTTATAATACTGTTTAAAAACCGAGCTATGTACTTGCCCGCAAACGCGACGGGCCAGATAAAGATAAAACAGCCTAACAAATTGAAAAGCAGATGCACCATTGCGGTGCGCCTTGCGTTTACGTTTGCGCCGACGGAGGAAATAAGCGAGGTTACGCACGTGCCGACGTTTGTACCCAAAATTATGCACATAGCCATTTGCAGTGAAATAAGCCCGCCGCCCGCAAGCGAAATAACGATTGCCGTAAGCGCGCCAGACGACTGCATTGCCGCCGTAAGCGCCGCGCCCAACAAAAACAGTACTATAATTTCCCATGTAAGCGGTTTATCGCCGTTGCCTAAGGCTATAAACATTTTTTTAACGCCTTCGCCGACGTTACCCTCTGTCAAAGCGTTGACAGCGCCGCTCATTACGTCAAGCCCTACGAAAATAAGACCCAAGCCGATAAAAATATAACCTATGCGCTTTGTTCTGTCCTTTTTGGCGACCAGCGTTATTACAAAGCCGACAAAGGCAACCAGCGCGAACACCGCCGCAACCGAAAACGCCCCGCCCGCAGTAGACAGCGCCATTACAAATGCGGAAATGGTTGTGCCTATGTTTGCGCCCATTATGACCGAGGCGGCCTGAGTAAGCGTCATAAGCCCGACGTTTACAAAGCCGACTATCATTACCGTGGTTGCGGAAGAGCTGTTGACTATCGCGGTGACCGCCGCGCCCGTGCCAACGCCGATAAAGCGGTTTTTGGTGGCCTTGGTCATAAGCCTGCGCATCGACCTGCCTGCGGCGTTTTCGAGATTACTGCCCATCATATTCATTCCCACCATAAACACGGCTACGCCGCCGAGAATGAAGAACACGCTGTTGATTACTGTAAGCACGTCGTTAACCGAAACGCTTAACAAGGACGAAATCATATAAATTTTATCTCCGTGTAAAAAGGAATAAAGCCGCCCGCGCGGATTTAAACCGACATTTTTATTTTAACAAGTTTAAGTTATGCTTGTCAAATGAAATTTCGGCTTTGCCGCCCGACGTTTATTCGGTTGCTTTTTTTCGGATTATGCAATAAAATAACCTTAATTATGTTTAACATTGTTTTGGTAGAGCCGGAAATACCGCAAAACACCGGCAATATTGTGAGGACGTGCGCCGCAACGGGCTGCCGTCTGCACCTTATACGCCCGCTCGGCTTCGAGGTTTCAGACAAATATTTGAAGCGCGCGGGGCTCGATTACTGGAACGACTGCGAAATTTTTTATTACGACAGCCTTGCCGAGCTGCAAGAAAAATTCCCTAAGTCGACCTTTTATTACTTCACCACAAAGGGGTTGCGGCGGCATTCGGACGCGGCTTTTAAGGCGGGCGACTTCCTTGTTTTCGGCAAGGAATCGAAGGGCTTGCCGGAGGAGCTTTTGATGGACAACCGCGATACCTGTCTGCGCATACCCATGATAGGCGAAACAAGAAGTCTTAATCTTTCCAACTCGGTTGCGGTGGCGGTCTACGAGGGGCTGCGGCAGCTTGACTTCGACGGCTTTAAAACCGAGGGGCAGCTGCACAAGCATAAATGGTAAACAGGGCTTTACTTTTTACAATCTGTATATTATAATATGAATATGAAGCTTGATAAAATTGCGGTTGCCAGCGGCAACAAGGACAAAATAGCGGAAATAAAGGCAATCTTCAAGGGCGTGGAAATAATTTCCATGGAAGAGCTGGGCTTTACGGGCGACATAGAGGAAACGGGTAAAACCTTCAAGGAAAACGCCAAAATCAAGGCGGAAACGATTGCAAGGCTTTATAATATCCCCGCGCTGTCGGACGATTCGGGACTGTGCGTGGACGCGCTCGGCGGCGCGCCGGGCATTTATTCCGCACGCTTTTCAGGCGAGGGCGACGCCGCCAACAGAAGGCTTTTGTTGAAGCGGTTAGAGCATGTTACCCACCGCAGGGCGCATTTCGAAAGCGCGGTATGCCTGTGCATGCCCGACGGAAGGGCGTACTTCGGCGAGGGCAAGACCTACGGCAGAATTTTGCAGGAGGAAATAGGCGAACACGGCTTCGGCTACGACTGTCTGTTCTATTCCGACGATTTAAAAAAATCGTTCGGGCTTGCGTTGGAGGACGAGAAAAATTCGGTATCCCACCGCTTCCGCGCGCTCAACGATTTATTAAGCAAGCTATGAAGACGGTTACGGTGCTTTCGGACACGCACGGCAACAGGCGCGCCTTGGATAGGCTGGACACCGTTTTGCGGGAAAGCGATTATATAATACATTTGGGCGATACCTCCGCGGACGGCGTTTATCTGCGGCATATGTACGGGGCAAAGACGGTTGTGATAAACGGCAACTGCGATGCGGCAAAGCTTGGCGAGGACGAAGCCGTTTTACAAATCGAGGGCGTGAAAATTTTTGCGACGCACGGGCACCTGTATTCGGCAAAGACAACGCTTGCGCGGCTTGCGGAACGGGCAAAGGCGCTTGGTTGCGCGCTTGCGCTTTACGGGCACACCCACTGCGCGCGCGAGGACGAGCTTGACGGAGTTATGCTTGTTAACGGCGGCTGTATGACGAGGTATTCGGCAAACAGCTATTGCTACCTTGTAATAAACGGCGGCAAATTTACCCATAAAATAGTTAAAACCCAATGATATACAGGGGTATATATGAATTTTAAACACACCTTTATAGTATTTGTAGATAATTTTTCGGTGACGTACAAGCAGCTTTTATACCGCATTATAATTGCGGTGGTTGCCGGTATAGTCCTCTACTTCGGGCTTTCTCCCTTTATCCGCACGCTTATGCCGGAGCTGAACCGCCTTCTGGAAAACGTGCACGACTTTATAATAAGCCTTTTAAACGGCAATCTTGACAGCATGGCAAACTTCCGCAAGGAAATAATAGCCGGATACGAGGCGATTTTGCACCTTTTCAGCGTAAAGACGACGGCGTTTGTTTTAAGCGGGCTGCTGTTGCTGCTGGTATATATTGTTGCAACGTGGTTTTCCGCCATAGGCAACTATGCCGCGGCGTGCGTTATAAACGACAAAATGTCGCTGCGCGCAAACAGCCCGTTTTTCATCACCCTTATCAAAAATTTAAAGGCGGCGTGCATTTACAGCGCCATATATGTGCCGCTTTCCATTGTTTACGACCTGCTTATAGGCGTGGGAATGTTCTTTTTGATATTCTCGCTGTTCACAAGCTTTTTGCCGCTGCTTGTATGCATATTTTTGTTTGCGCTTGTTATGGTTGTTTCGATTGCGGTAAAAATGACCTTTACGGCGGACTTTTTGCCCGCGCTTATACGCGGCAAGGCAAAGTACGGCGCGGCGCTTAAATACACCTTCTCCCGCAAAAACAAAAGCACTTTCAACGTGCTTTCAAACTTCCTTGTAATAGGGCTTATAATAATGGGACTTAACGTTGCGGCGCTTTTGTGCACGCTAGGCGTGGGACTGCTTATAACCGTGCCCGCAAGCTTTTTGATACTTATCAGCTTCGAATTCGTCAACTACTACGACCGCGAGGAAATTAAATACTTCATTGACAAGAACACCATAGTAAAGCCCGCAAAGGAGCGCGCGCTTACCCGCGAGGAATTCTTCCGCGGCGAGGACGACTGATATATGCGGACGAGGGCTATACAAAATTACTGCAAATTTGTATAAAAATTTCGTATCCCCACTTTACAAACAACGGCTTGTCATATATAATTAGTAAAGACATATTGCCGTTGCCGGCAGTATATCATATAAAAAGGAGAAAAATATGGGATACCTTAAAGCATATAACGCATGGACAAGCGACAAACGCCTTAACGCAGAGGCGCACGCAGAGCTTGAAGCAATAAAGGACAATAAGGAAGAGATTGAGTACCGCTTCGGCGCCGAGCTGGAATTCGGCACGGCGGGCATGCGCGGCATTATAGGCTACGGCACGAATATGATGAACGTATATACCGTAAAGCGCGCAACTCAGGGACTTGCGGAATTTATTAAAACCCTCGGCGCAGAGGCAATGAAGCGCGGCGTGGTTATTTCATACGATACCCGCCTTAAAAGCGAGGTATTCGCCGCGGCCGCAGCGGAGGTGCTTGCCGCAAACGATATTACGGCGTACGTGTTCGACGAGGTGCACCCCGTGCCCATGCTGTCCTTTGCAGTACGTTGCTTAAAGACGGTTGCGGGAATAATGATAACCGCCTCTCACAACCCCAAGCAGTACAACGGCTATAAGGTTTACGGCGAGGACGGCGCGCAAATGAGCCCCGAGGACACCGACGTGGTTGTAGGGTTCATTCAAAAAATCGACGACTTCCTCGGCTCTCCCTCCCCCGACGCGGAACAGCGCAAAAAATTTATAAAGGCAGTTCCCGCAAAGGTTGACAAAAGGTATTATAAGGAATTAACCCGCCTTACCCTTTCAAAAAAAGCGGTAAAAAAGTGCGGCAAGGACTTAAAGCTTGTTTACACGCCCGTACACGGCTCGGGCTATATTCCCGTAACCACCATTCTTAAAAAGATAGGCATAAGCGCGACGGTTGTTGAAGAGCAGACCGCGCGCGACACCGAATTTTCCACCGTAGAGGTGCCCAACCCCGAATTTAAGGAAACGCTTTCACTCGGCATAAGGTACGCGGAAAGAATAGGCGCGACAGTGGTCTTTGGCACCGACCCCGACAGCGACCGTTTGGGCGTTGCCGTAAAAAACAAGGACGGCGAGTTTGAGGCGCTTAGCGGCAATCAGGTTGGAATATTGCTTTTGGACTATATTCTTACCAGACTGCACGAGGAGGAAAGGCTGCCCGCAAACGCGGCGGTTGTAAAATCGTTTGTGACGACGGGTATGGCAAGGGCAATATGCGACAAGTTCGGCGTTACGCTGTACGAGGTGCCCGTAGGCTTCAAATTTATCGGCGAAAAAATCAAAATCTGGGAAAAGACGCACGAGCATACATATGTGTTCGGCTTTGAAGAGAGCTGCGGCTATCTGCGCGGCACGCACGCGCGCGACAAGGACGCGGTAGTCGCCTCTATGCTGACTGCGGAAATGGTTTGCTATTATACATATAACGGCAAAACCGTGTTCCAACGCTTGCAGGAAATTTACGATACCTACGGCTATGTGCTTGACTGCAACATATCCATACCCTTCAAGGGACTTAACGCAATGAAGGATATGAATGCCGTTGTCGACGGACTTAAAGCAAACCCCGTAAGCAAGTTCGATATTTACAACGTTACGGCGGTGCGCGATTATTCCAAGAATATCAGAACGGACGTTGCAACGGGCAAGCAGACGGAAATAGGCTCTCCCCTCACCAACTGCGTTTATTACGAGCTGGAAAACGGAAGCTTTATCTGCGTGCGCCCCTCCGGCACAGAGCCGAAGCTGAAAATTTACTTCTCCGTCAAGTCCCGCAACAGGGCGGACGCGGAATGCGCGCTTGAAAAAATGCAGACGGCCGTAAAAGCAATAGTAAAATGATATAAGGATAATAACAATATAAAAACAGCCCCGATTGCGTAAAGCAATCGGGGCTGTTTTTTAAAGGGATTTTTCAAAAAGGCAAGGTCTGCGGCTTAACCGCAATAGCAGCCTATTGATTTTTTGTATGCATTGCCGAAGAAGTCGCTCTTAACGCCGCTTACCGCTCTGCCTGCGTTAAGCGCGGGCGACAGGGCAGAAAGCTTGAAGGCTTGCGCCGCGTTCATACCCGTGCGCGCCTCCACGCTCGCCCCCGCCTTGCCCGCAAACAAGGGGTCGACGTATTTGCCGCCGGTATTTACCGTACCGAACCAGCTTACGTTTGCAATATCCGCGCCGTCTGTATTGTATACAAGGTTATCGGAAAAGCTTGCGTTCTCCCTTTCTGGTATACTAAGCGACGCCTCTGCCGAGCAATTGTAAATTATATTGTTATAGAAGGAGTAATTTCTGTTATCGCCGTTGTTGCTCTGCAAAATTATGGGAGAGGTATCCGCGCCCGTGACAATGGTGTTGTTATAAACCTCTATCATTGCCGCCGCGTAGTTGATAAACACAATGCCCTTGTTGCCGTAATCGTTTACTGAAAGGTTGTACCTTACCGTAGCGCGGTCTAAAACTCCGCTTTCGGGCGCGTAGGACGTGCAGTTTAAAAACAGTCCGAAGGCGTTGTCGTGGCTGTAATTGTACTGCCAGACGGTATCTCTGCTCTGCAAATCCGCGTCAAGCATACAGCCGTCCTGCACGGCCCCGTCGGAGGGTCTTTTCTGCGCCCTGTTAAGATAGCCCTCGTTATACTGTATGACGGTGCCGTAAACGTACGAGGTGCATATCGTATTGCCGGAAACACAGCGCACGGCAGTGTCGTGCATGACGTTGCGCTCTATAAGTCCGCCCTTTAAATTCCTTGCAAAAATGGCGTTTTTGCCTATGTCGGAAATATCGTTGCCGCTTATAACCACGTTTGTGTGCGCAGTGGCGTTAAACTTTTCGGTATACGGCGAAACCTTTGCAGAGCCCGCCGTACCGGGGCGGTACCATGTGGCTATGCCAACGTTATCCACGTTGCGTATAACGCAGTCCTTTACGGTAAGCTTGTCGAAGCGCCCTCTGCCGTTTTCCGACCACACCTGAATGCCGCCCGTTTTTTTGGAGGCAAGGCTCATACCGCTGTTGGCGGCGTCCTTTTCCCCGCGGATATCATGGATATACAGCCCTTCCAAGGTTATGCCCGTGCTTGTATAAAACCCGTCTGCGGTATCGCTGTCCGCGGTAAGCAGTACGCCGCGCCTGTCGCCCTCCGCCTATGTCGTATCGAAAATTTCGAGGTTCCTTACGGTCAGATAGGAGCAGTTTTCCACCGAAACCACGCCCGAGCCGGTAACTCCTACCCCGTTGAATTTGGGCAGCTTGTCGCCCTCGCCGTAGTTTGTTATAACGACGGGCTTTTGCGCCGTTCCCTCTATCGAGCAAAGCTTAAATTCGCCCCTGAATTCGCTGCCGTTTTTAAACAGCACCGCGTCGCCCGCTTCAAGCGTAAGCTTATTGAAATCCAAAAGCGAATTGAAGGGCTTTTCCTTACTTCCGTTGCCGCCGTCCTCTGCTCTGCTGTCGAAATGATAGCCGTCGGTCGGCACGGGCTCGGGCTTGCGCGCGGTATAGCTGCCCGTTGCCGCCTCCGAATTCTTATAGCCCTCTGCCCTTGCTACAAGGCTGAATGTAAAGTCCTTGTCGGCGTCCGCCTGATAATAGGTATCGGTAAGCATTGTCGTTGCGCCGTTTATTGTCAGCTCGTACTCCGTTGCGTGCTTTACGACGTTCCACGACAGATACGCCTCTGCCGAAACGGTTACCACGGGCTTATCAAGCTGTTCCTCCGTCGGCACAAGAAAGCACGCACCGAGCAAGCCCGCCGACATAATGCACACAGCGCATACCGCCGCTGCTATGCTTTTAAATATTTTCATTTCAGCGCCCTCGATTGTCCGCTTCCGCGTCCGCAGCTTCGTCCGCTTTTGTTTTGCGGCGTCCGCCGAAGAATTCTATACACCATACCGCGATATATCCCGCAACGCCCGCGCCCGCAAGAATGCCGAACGCCGTATTTAACGCGATTAACGCCGTCTGCCACCAAGGTGTGACAAGCTTGACTATCGTGTCGGAATCAAAGCCGTTCATTGCGTTGCTCTGTGCAACGGTAAACAGAATTCTGTGAGCGGCCTCGCGCATCTGCCATGCAAATTCGCCGTAGCCCGTCTTGTATGCGTTCAGCTCGGAAGCGCGCGCCATGGCCTCTACCGTGGTGCCCGTTGCCCTTGTGCCGTCGGGCAAGTCGTTTCCGCCCATAATTCCCGCCGCAAGCGACATATAGGAATTCTGCCAATAGTCGGATACCGCAAAGCCGCGCATGCCGAATTCGTCGCGTAAAACGGTGTTGCAGAAGCCCTGCGCGCCCGACCACTTCATGCCTATGCGGTTGAACGAGGTCATAACGTTATACGCGCCGCCCTCTTCGATTGCGATTTCAAAGGGTCTTAAATAAATTTCGCGGATTGTCTGCTCGTTTGCCCATGTGCACACTCCCTCACGGTTGGCTTCCATTTCATTTAGTATCGCATGCTTTACGTACGCGTAAACGCCCTTGGACTGTATGCCCGTTACCTCTGCCGCGCAGATTTTGCCGGAAAGATAGCCGTCCTCGGAATAGTACTCGAACGCGCGTCCGCAGTAAGCGCCGCGGTGAATGTTTGCGCCGGGGCCGTACAGTCCCGAATAGCCCGCCCACAGACAGTCCTCGCCGATAGCCTTGCCAAGCTCTTCCACAAGCCCGTCGTTGAAGGTTGCGCCCAAAAGGCTGTTGCAGGGGTACTGCGGGGGAGTTTCGCCCTTGTCGGGGTCGTCGTAAAGAATGGAATAGCGGTTAACCGCAACGCTGCTGTTTTCGCCGTAGCTGCCCACGGGGCCGAGCGCGCCGTTGCCGTCTATGGTGGCGGGCTTGCTTATGCTGCCGCCTACCGCCGCCGTGCTTCTCAGCGCGTTGGAAAGCAGAACTACAGTGTCCTCCCATGTAAGCTGGTCCAAAAGCTTGTCCCAAAGCGGGTCGTCATAGGGGATAGGCTTGTCGTTGGTTACGTCGTCGTCACCGTCGACGTACGCGCGGAGCATTGCAAGCGGAATTCCGTTTTCCGCGCCGTAAGCGGGATAAGCCTTGTCGTCCCTGACGGGCGTCATTTTCTGCGCGTCCGCCTTCATTGCCGCCGTCATGGTAAGCTTTACGCTGTTATCCAGCTTTGTATAATTGCCGTCTGCGGAAAAGCCCAGCTTTACCGTGCCCGCCCAGTTATTGCGGCTGATATATTCAACCGAGTTGGTTTCACCGTCGTAAAGGTTCAAATCCGCATTGTCGAATTGATTGGTAATTACGTTTGTTGTGCCCGCAACCGTATATTTTTTGCTGTCGAAGCTTTTTTCCGTTCTGTAAACAAGCGCGGAATTTCCGTTTGCCGTGCCTTGTCCGCTGCCCGCCTTGACCATTGCGGAGGTATTAACCTCCTTACCGTCCTCTGCCTTTTTGGCAAGGATATTGTTGACGGCGTCGTGCGCGTCGCGGCCGACAGTCAGGTAGTATTCGCCCGCGTCTATAACATAGGTTTTTTCGCCGTATGCGTCATAGGAGGCGAAATACTTTTCGTCAACCTCTATTTTAACCGTCTGGCTTGCGCCCTTGTTAAGCACGTCCGTTTTAGCATAGCCCGCAAGCTCCACAGACGCCTTTTCTATACGGTTCTGCACGTCGTATTCGGTATAGGGCTTTTGAAGGTAAACCTCAACAACCTCCTTGCCCGCAACGTCGCCCGTATTGGTAACCGTAACCGAAACGGTATATTTACCGTCGCCCGCCGCAACCGCAAAGCCCGAATAATCGAAGGCGGTATAGGAAAGCCCGTAGCCGAACGGATAGGAAACCACTTCGGAATAATCGAAATCCCCTACGTTTTCCGCATTCAGCACAACGTCCTCGTAACGGGTTTCGGTATAGCGATAGCCGTTGTAAATGCCCTCCTGATACACCATATATTTGGTGGACTTGTTGGGCGCTCCGTCGGCAGAGGCATACTCGTAATCCCCCCAATTTGCGTACACGGGGTTATAGAGGTGCTGCTTCCAGACCGTGTCGGTAAGCTTGCCGGAGGGGCTTACCTTGCCCGAAAGCAAATCGCCTATGGCGTACGTTCCCGCAGAGCCCGTCTGCCCCACCCATAAAAGCGCGTCTACTTCCAGCTCGCTATCCTCCAAAAAGTCGCATTGCAGCTGTACCGCGCTGTTCATAAGCACTACGATTTTATCGAACACGCCCGCCGCCTTCTGCGCCTTCAAGCTTTTAAGCACGTCCCGCTCTTTTGGCGACAGCGCAAGATAGTTGCCGTTTGTCATATCGGAGGTATCGCCGTTTAAGGGCGTATCGGTTGCCTCGGTGCCGTAGCGGGAAATGACGAATACCGCCGCCTCTGCCTTGTTTGTTTTGGCAGAGGTCTTAATTTCGTCCCAGCTTGCGTCCTTTACATAATAATTAGCGCCGTTTGCCGAGGTACTGCTGGTGTGCATGCCGGTGTATTGCGGATTTGCCTTGTACCAATTCCATAAATCCTTGTTTACGGTTATGCCCGACCGCTCTATACCCGTTTTAAGGTCGGTATTCTTTGCCATGGGCGAATAGGACGAGCCGCCGCCCGCAAATACAAAGTTGGTAGAGCCGCTGCCGAAAAGACTAATCTGCGCGTTTGCGGAAAGCGGAAGCGCGCCGTTGTTCTTCATAAGCACCGCGCCCTCGGCAACGATTTCCTCGCACAGCCTTTCGCCGTTGGCTTTAAGGTCGGCAATGCTGTCGAAGTCCGTCTTGTGATATAAAACGTCGCCCTGCTCGCCGTCGCCCTTGGTTATAATTTCCTGCGTTTTTGCGCCGAGGAAGGTAGAAACCATTGTAGAGTTGGCGTTTGCTATGACGCTTGCAGTCATAACCACGCCGAAAAGCACGCAACACGCGTTTGCGGTTATTTTAGCCGCAGTTTTTAAAGCCTTCATTTTTTTCATACAGCCGCTTCCTCCGTCGCGCTTTCGGTTTTTACGTTTTGCTTTTTAAGCTGATTAAGCCAGCTTGCGACGTTGCCGCACACCGCGCTTAAAATATAGAACACCCCGCCCGCAACAAACGCAGGCGAAAGCATTGCCAGCGTTTCGCTGTTAATGCCGGAATAGAACACCTCTGTAAGGTACATATACACCGCCTCCACGTAAACAAGCATTGCCACAAAGGACAGCACCCACATAAACACGGGCGCATAGGGCGCGGTAAGCCTGTGCACGCTAAGCCCGAGGAAGCCGAGTATGCCTACAACGGGCAGCCATATAGGCGTTGCGCTGAAATATCTTGGAAATTCCGCGCCGAACACCGCGTAAATAATAAGACTTATAATGCTAAGCACGGCGGCGCCCAAGGCAACCCAATAGCCGCAGCCCTTGCTTTTAAAATAGGTTTTAACCGAATTCATAGATAAAATCTCCTGTAAAAAGTCCCTCTCCCTTAGCTTTTCGGTTGGGAGAAGGACTTATACGCTTTAATAAATTTCAGTATTATCAGATACCGTCGTGGTATTAAACGTACGCGTTCTCCTTGCCGTTTGCGGGCAAAGCCTCTGCCACGGCTGTCTGCGCCGCGGGCTCCTCCTCAACGGGAGTAAAGGTAAATTCAAAGGTAAAGCCCGTGTTCGTGGTTCTGAAGCAGATATAGAAGGGCTCGCTGCCATCAACGGTAAACGTTCCCGACAGAGTAAGCGAGTTCTGCGCATAGTTTGTACCCGTATTATCGGTCACAATCTGCACCTTGGAAGGGTCCGCGGCGGAGTTGTAAGCCGTGCCCGTGCCGAACTGCAAACGCTTTATCGTGCCCAGATTTTTGCCCTCGTTCCTAGTGATTGTTATGGAAACATTGTATTTTGTACCAACGGACAGCAACGGCTGATAGTATAAGTAGAAGGATTTTTCTTTGCCGTTTGCCTTTGCAACGTTGATTTTGCCCTCTGCGTTACAGGTTGCGGCAAAGTCGGGGTCGCTATCGCCGTAGCCGTAATATTTTGCGGGGTCTGAAACCGCGTTTGCGGCATCTCCGCTCAAGGTATATTCCCCAAGCTCTCTTCCGCTGTCGCCTACAACAACCTTACAGGTCTTGCTGTGCGTTCCGTCGGTCGCCGTTATGTTCGCCACGCCCGCCGCTGCAACCGTTATGTTGCCGTTTTCGTCCACGGCGGCAACCGCGGCATTGTCCGTGCTCCACGTTACGGTCACGTTTTCAACGCCCTCGCCTTCAACCGTTGCGGTAAGCTGCGCCGTGTTCGGCGCGGTTGCGTTTGCTAAATCGAGCATAAGATTTTCCGCAGAAATCGAGGTAAGCTTTGCCGCGTTGGAATTTTCCACGGTTATGGTGCAGGTCTTTTCGTTAGTTCCGTCGGAAACCGTTATAGTGCATTCGCCGACAGCTACGGCGGTAACAAGACCGCTTGCGTCAACAGTCGCAACCGCATTATCCGAGGAAGCGTACGTCAAAGGACAGCCGCTTGCGTCCGAATAGGTTGCCTCTATCTGCACGGTGTTGCCGTGGGTTACGCCCGCCTTGTCCAAGGTCGCGCTTTCGGGCGAGATTGAAACAAGCACCACGGGCGGAGGGTTTTCCCCGTCGGATACCACTACGGTAAACTCCTTTGTGTTTGTACCGTCGGATACGATTATCTTGGTACTGCCAACAGCAACAGCCGTTACAAGTCCGTTTTCGTCAACCGTTGCAATCGAGTTATTTGCAGAGGTATATGTAATCACAACCTCGTCAAACTCGTTGACCCTGTTTATAATCGGCTCTATCTGTACGGTATTGCTTTCACTGTCGCCAAGCGTAAGCGTTGCGCTCTGCGACTGCAAGCCCGTAAGCGAGGATTTTTCGGGGTCGGCAACCTTGGTAAAGGTTATGTCCCTTATAACCGCGTTGCTCTTTGCCGTTCTGAACGATATGAAGAAGGGATTGCCCGCCTCCACCACAAAGGTTCCGGTATAGGTTGCTGCGGGGATATTGCCTTTCAGCGCGTCCGCGTGCTCGGTAACGATTTTATCGTTGCCGATGTTATTTGCGTTGTAGCCTCTGCCGACGCCGTAATGGAAGTGGTCGGTTGCATTGCCCCAGCCGTCGCTGTTATGGTCCACTGTAAACGATACCGTATAGGTTGTGCCTACCGCAAACAACGGCTGCATAAGCAAATTCATGGTCCTTGCATTGGACGAGCCCGTGCGCGTTGTGGAAATTGTGCCGTTGTCGTAAGCGAATTCCACCCACTCCGCATGACTGCCCACCGAATACCATTTATTCGGGTTTGCAAGCACGTCGTTAGCCGTTTTGTCAAGCTCGGCGCTGTACGGCTCGTTTGCGGCGGAATTGCCGACTGCAACCGTGCAAGTGATTTCCATTCCCTCCACTGTGCCGACAATCCTTGCGCCGCCTGCGCCGACAGCCGTTACAAGTCCGTTTGCGTCAACCGTAGCAACCTCGGTATTGTCCGACCGCCACTCGATTTGCAGGGGGGAATTATCCGAGGATTTTGCCGACAGCTGATAAGTCTTAGGCGCCTTTTCGTCCGCCGTATCCAGAATTACATATGTAGAGTTCAAGGTAATTTCCTTGGTGATTACGTTTACTGTGCACTCCGCCTTTTTGTCGCCGCTTGCCGCAGTAATTGTTGTCTGCCCCGCGTCGACTGCCGTTACAAGTCCCGTTTGGTCAACTGTTGCAACGCCCTCCTCGGAGGACAACCATACAATATCCTCGCCGCCTGCGGGTGCAAGCGCGTCGAGCTGTAAGGTGCTTTCGCCCTGAGCAACGTTGATGTACGCCGACTTCAACACGCTTCCGTCGGGGCCGGTAAGCTTGACGCCCTCTGTAAAGCTGAGGCCTGTAAGCTTCATATTCAAATCACCCGCATAGAAGGCGTCTGCAATTCCGTTGCCGTTTGTGGTAGTAAGCGAAACCGAGAAGGGTATGTCGCCAAGCACGCGGCTGAACGTTATGTCGTGCGTGCCCGCGGTAAGCTCGCGGTATTCTATGCCGCCGTCAGAGCCCATGCTCAATCTTAAATATGCGTCCACATCAAGCGTGACGGTAAAGCTTATGTCAACCATGGTGCCTGTGGTAAATTTGGGATAGTATCTCAAATACCACGTTCCCTTTATGGCGGAAACGCTCATATTCAGCGTATCCTTTACGCAGTACAGCGCAGAAGCGTCAAGCGCGCTGCCGTAATACAGATACCACACGCCGGGGTCTGCCTTGACGTTTTCGTTCTGCGCAACGCCGGACGTACCCGTTACTATATTGTAATAGCCCTCCGGCGTGGTGACGTTTACAACGCAGGACTTACTGTCAAGCTCCTTAACGGTGCCCTTTTCGCGGACGGAAACGGTAATAGTAGCCGTGCCCGCCGTGACCGCGGTGACAAGTCCGCTTGTGGGGTGAACGTTTGCCACGTTTTTATTTGACGACGTCCACGAAAAAACGTAATTTCCGCTTGCCGTAACCGTTGCGCTAAGCTGCAAGGTAGGGCCTTGGGTTATATCGATTGTTGCGGTTTCCTGCGAAATCGCAAGCCCCAGCTCGGGCGTCTTGGGCTTAGGCTTACACGCCGCGCCGAACACAAGGCACACGGCGCAAAGCGTCCCGAGCAATAAAGACATTAACCTTTTCAAAATTATTCCTCCTTAGTCCTATACTGTTTTTACAAGCGTTGCCGCGCAACGCTTATAAGGGGTACCCTTTATAGAGTAAAAATTCGTAATTACATTATCAAATAAAGCCCCCGAAATTACAATTGCAAAAAATATTTAAAAACCTTGCAATTTTTATACTAAATTTATCTATTAAAATGTCGCACGCGCATATGTGCGTGTATTTATGCGTGGGCGCGTATTATGCCGCCAACGCCTCCTTATACTGTAAATCGATGCCGAACCGCGCCGCAAGCGCGTCCGCCTCGCCCGCCTTATACGGCTGACAATCGGTCTGCTTACCCGTTTTTATGAATGCGGCAACGTTTTTGCCCGCGTCCCAGCCCGCAACGTTGTAAACGCCCTGATGAAAGTGCGGGTCGGCGCGGAGCTCGGCGGGAACCCCTCTGAACTTAATCGAAGCAAGCACGAAATTATCGTCCGTGTTGCAAAGGTTAATCTGTATATCGGCAAGCGCAACCTTGTTTGGGCTGACCGCCCCGCCCGAGTATTCGCTCAACGTCATAATAAAGCACCTCTCAATACCCCTTCCGTTAAGGCTTTGCATAGCCGTGACAAGCTTTTTAAGGCTGTTGACGTAGTTCATTTTTCCGCTTGCAACCTGTCCCGCGTCGCTACAACCCTGACACCACACCATATTTACATGGCGCACGTTCACGTTTGAGGCTACAAGATAATCAACGCACGCGGTCAGCCTTCTCGCCGCCTCGTTAAAGTAGTCATAGCTTGAAGAGGTGGGCGACCAGTGATAAATTGACGAGCCGCCTACGCTTGCGGAAACGGCGACCACGGGCACGCCCGTTTCTGTGTAGTACGCCTCGCAGAAGGCGGCAACGCTGTCACCGGATTTGTTGCCGTCGTTGCCGACGCCGTCCGATAGCGCCTCGTTGTTTTCGGTATTGCCGAAGGGCTCCTCCACGGGATACAGCCAGCCGTTTGCGTTGCTGCCCGTCACCGCGCGGAATTCATAGCCGTGGCCCTCGCCGCACTCTATGCTGTCCGCCGCCTCGCCGCGGCCTGCCATATTCGACTGACCCATAAATATGAACACGTCCGCCTCGGTCAGCTTGGGCTGTTCGGGCTTGGGGTCGGGCGTGACCGGAGTGTTTTCCTTAAATTTAAGCTTAATTCCGAATTTTTCCGCCAACGCGTCCGCCTCGCCCGCCTTATAGGGCTCGCACTCGGCTTGCCTGTCCGTTTTTATGAACTTAGCAACGTTTTTGCCCGCATCCCAGCCCGCAACATTGTAAACTCCTTGATGGAAGTGCGGGTCGTCGCGAAGCTCGGCGGGAACCCCTCTGAACTTCATGGAAGCAAGCACAAAATCGTCGTCCGTGCTGCAAAGGTTAATCTGCATATCCGCAAGCGCGACCTTGTTTTGCTGAATACTGCCGTCGGAATACTCGCTCAGCGTGACGACAAAGCATTTTTCTATGCTTTTGCCCGCGCCCGCATTTTTCATTGCGGACACAATGCTTTTAAGGCTGCTTACATAATCGAGCGTGCCTTCCGCCACCCTTCCGCCGTCGCTACAACCCTGACACCACACCATGTTGATATGACGGGGCACAATATCCCCGTCCGCCTTTAAAAAGTCGATACAGTCGGAAAGCCGCTTTACCGCCTCGTTAAAATATGCGGATTGCGGCAGCCACTGCGTTATCGAGGTGCCGCCCACGCTTGCGGAAATCGCAACCGCGGGAATGCCCGTTTCCCGATAATACGCCTCGCAGAAGGCGGAAACCATTCCGCCCGATTTTTTGCCGTCGCCGTTCTGTCCGTCGCTTAACGCGGCGTTGTTTTCGTTTGCGCCGAACGGCTCCTCCACGGGATACAGCCAGCCCTCCTCGTCGCTACCCGACACGGCGCGGTATTCGTAGCCGTGCCCCCATTCGCATTCGATGCTGTCAATCGCCTCGCCGCGGCCCGCCATATTCGACTGACCCATAAATATAAACACGTCCGCATAGTTAATATCCGGCTCGGGGTCGGGGTCGGGCTTTGCGGGCTTGCACGCCGTAATGCCCGCCGTCAGCAACAGCGACAGACCGATTGCGGAAGCCGCCTTGAAAAAATGTGAAAGCTTCATAATTTTTCTCCCGAAAATACTTTTTCACCCTAAGTATAACAGACCCGCCATTGTGAAGCCATTGCAATTTTTTTGGTAAAATTATGCAATTTTTACACTACTGCGCACACTCACGCAAAAAAGACTGTATATTGTAAAAAAAATGCAATATATATTGAAATTTTTTGCTATTGAACAGGCATTTTTAAAATGCTATAATTGCGGTAAACTAAGCATATACGGGGAGCAATTTATGAAAACGCTGAATTTAAGGACATTTGCGCTGTGCACGCTGTCGGCGGCGGCTTTAAGCCTTTG
>OFFL01000869.1_pt1 | contig 28245 bp, 25 predicted proteins | sample 1521391 | NCBI WGS metagenome assembly OFFL01 (sample SAMEA3504082, study PRJEB24116) | mouse gut metagenome | biome: mouse gut; feature: mouse-associated habitat; material: faeces | place: Denmark | collected 2011
GTTAATTTTCTGTTGCAAAGGTAGATGGTGTTTGAATGGTGAAAACGCTCACCATTCTGTCACAATCACCGATTTCGACTAAATCGACGGCGGCGCAAGCAATTTTCCTAATACATCATCTAATTCGGACTTGTCGATTTTTATATTCCTGCCTTCTTTCACTCTCGTAACATTGTAGGTTTTGAGATAGTGATAAAGTTGGTCTCTGGTCATATTGAACTTAGCCATTGCTTGGGGTACGGTATAGAACTTTGGTGCTTCCGGTTCAGCAACTCCTTTAGCAAGGTCAAAATGTTTTTTTGAATATCTTGCCTCTATTCCAACCTTAATCTTAGGTATGCTTTCTTTGGATACAAGACAATAGATGGCAGATAGAGTCATTCCAAATTTTTCCTGTATCTCAGCAACGGTGTACCACTCAGTAATCTCTTCTGATGGATTACGCTTTTTGAAGTATCGATCAATATGCTCCTTACTCCACATAGTTTTCCCTCGATGGAGGGTTTTAGGGAAATTTTGTGTCTGAGCAATCTTATAAAGCCCGGAATTGGAAATGTTGTATTTCTGCAAAATCTCCTGAGTGGTATAGAACTCCGTGATGGCCTTTCTTTCACTTCTTATCGGCTCAAACTTATCATGTTGACTAAAGAAGTTCTCAATATCTTCACGAATGAGAAAATATTTTGACCCGATTCTTTTGGCTTGTAGTTCACCGCGTCTGAGGTAGCCATAGATAGTCGGACGAGATACACCTACAAAAAGTGCAGTTTCGGTAATCGTGATGTATGGTTTCTCTTTGATTTTTTGAATTGGTCTTTCCTCCAATTGACGTTCTGTTTCGGCTTCATGCTCCTTCACCCTTGCTTCTCTTTTCATCTTTTTATAAAGAAGACTTGAACAACGGTGAGAACAGCACGTCGTAGTTGTTTTGTGGGCGATAAACTCTTGCCCACAAAACTTGCAGATTTTTTTGATGCTGATGGTACTGCTCATGTTTATTTCACTTTATTTCGCCCGAAAACTGTAAAATCCCGTAAAGTGGCGTAAAATGGCGTAAAGATTGTCCACCACCTTAACTGGCGATTTTTCCTGACTTGGGACGAGATACAATCAGGATACAAATACAAGCCAAAAAGCAGTCAGAAACCGTTAGAAACGAGCAGTACGGGCAAAAGAAAAGCGCCTCGTAAGAGACGCTTTTCTAATGGTTTGTGATGATTTGTGATGGTTTGTGACTATTCTGTCATTTACCGATGCAGCGCATAGAACTATTTGTCGCTCAAAGGATTGCGAGGCTTCCGTTACAAAACTGCATTTCGGGTGCAATCCTCGGCTTATATACTTTCAAAAATCACTTCTCTGACCCTTCGCGGGTCTGCTTCTTTGCGGATACAAAATTAACGATTTTCAGCGGGATTATCAATCCCCCCTTTGAAAAATTTCTGTAGTCGAACCAAGACACACGATTGGTGTATCATCGGTTTTGTGTTGAAGCAAGCGATGGTCAATCTCTCCCGGATTGTTCATTACGTCATCTCCAACTTCTCCGAAAGTCATAGTCATGATGTGGTCGAGAACGCAGTAGCCGGGTATGCCACGCTCGTTGACATTTGGTAGCCAAATCTCGGCATCAGGGTTGCACTTTTGTAAGTACTCAATCAGCTCCGACACCTTTATAGCCTCTAACTGATTATTTTTACTCCTTTTGCAGAATATATTATGAGTACTACTCATTTTACTACTCATTAAAAGAGTAGAAGTTGTGCTATTACTTGTTTTACTACTCATCTTGGACATAGTACTCATTTTGCTACTCATTTTTTATCTCTTTCCATAGCTTTCCATCCAAAGCTATGATGTTCTCTCGATTCATCTCTTTCAAGATATTCCCAACCAATTGTGCGTTCTGATCATTTGTGTTACGGCTAGGGAGAGTACCTTGTAGGTATTCGAGGATGGCGTCACGCTTGGCGCCGTCAGTGCCGGCGTTCTGGATGTACTGCAAAACCATGTGCTTGATTTTGTCCCGTTCAAGACCGCGAACACGAGTGTAGCCTGGAAGTTGTTTGGAGGCTTTGGCTACCCCAATTGATATGGTGTAGTTGGGAGCTTCGCCTTCAATTAAGCCACGCTTCAGCAGATCTTGCGCAATTTCTTCGTCTATGCGATGTCCTTTCTGTATGGCGTCGAGAGAGATACAGTCATGGAGTGTGAGGGTATCATTCTCTTTAAGCAGTTTGGTATAACGCTCGTTGATAGCATTGCCGTAGATACGCACCGCGACCTCTTTTTTTTCGTTGTCAATCTCATAATCGGGCATTGGGAAGCGACGTTCCATCTGATTGGTGAACATCTTCTTTATACCGCGACTAACGGTGTCAATCATATTGAAATGTACCATCGCTTTGCAAAGACACGCATTGCGGAAGAAACGCTGCGGCCCTTGTGTCTCAAGTGCATTCTCCAATGTACCCGGAATGAATGTACCTCCATTAGCGTAATAGAGGAACCCCGGATTCTCAACAAGGTTGATACGCTGTTGCAGAGTATAATCTTCATGAGCTATGCAGTTATGAAGGGCTTCGCGGATGGTGTAGTCGTCATATTGCTTCATTGTATCGGGGAACAGTGTGCCACCCGGCATCTCTCGCAAGGTCAGGTTGTGAATCTTTGCAAGAATCTCATCAACAGTCAGAATGAACGGCACTGAGAAATGCTCATAGTCAACAACCTCCTGCTTAGAGTCGCGTAGTGTCCAAGTTACCTCGGCAACTGCCGGACGCAGTTTGCTATCGCTGAACATCTTGCCAAGAAGAATGATTGCTGCCCGGCGCAATTTGCCGTTAACCATCAGCTCACATTTGCTGAGAAATTCTTCGTCAGTCCACTTGTTGACCTCCTCGACCGGAATACGGTTATGTACCTTCTTGAACATCTTCCGCGCCTTGGCGATGGCAACTTCATCAAGGTCATCAATCGTCGCATCCGGAACAATCTCAGCCGACCAATCCGGAGTCGGGGCCTGTCCGCGAATTTCATCCATTTTAGATTGATTCATTGGCTTGATGCTCTCCCCATCACGGCAATAAGCGATTCCTTTCCATGTCATCACGATATTGCGTGGTGAGGCAGGAATCTTGAACATAAGGATCCGTTTGCCATCAACCTCAATCGGAATAATCTCACGGAAAGTCAATCTGTCAGCAGTATGCTGAGAGAAATCATGCTTCAGATTATTCAGAGCCTGCTCGCCATCCTTATAAGATGTACCGACAATCGTGTTTTTCTTCTCATCGTAGCCAAAAATCAGCCACGCGAAATCCAGCCCACGCAGATTCGCCTCGTTACTCAACGCCGAGAAATACTCACCGAGGTCATCAAAGTCGAAGCTGCGCTCCGCCTTCTTGAACTCAACCACCTCACTCTCCTTATGCTGAATCAGAGAGTGAAACAGGTCGATATATTGGTTGTTGTCAGTCATACTATCTTTATACTATTGTTTGCCGTAGATTGCTTTTCTGTAATCTTCATTTCCTTTTTCATAATCATGTTGGGCTTTTAATGACTGTATCTGTTTTTCAGCCCAGATTCGTACCTCTTCCTTTCGATGTGACAAAAGTGGTTCAAATAAAGGTATTCTTGAAGAAAACATGGCGGATATTTCATTGCCACAATAGGAGAAAGTACCCACATTGGAACTAAATGAATTCAGCATATCTTTATTTTCCCCAAAATTATCACAAAGCCATATGAAAAAATTACTTAATCCTATAATTTCCCCTTCTTTAGAATATTCATAAACTGGACACATGTTTGCAAGTCTTATTGTAAGGGTTTGAGATGATTTTTCCAAACATAGCTCCTTAATTCTTTCTACATTGCATTGGAATAGCGGGCCCGCTCCGGAACCGAAGCCAGCACCGAGCGACATTCTCATAGCATAATAGAACAACATTCTTTCGTCTTCAGCAGCCAAATCATCTAGAATGCTTGGTAACAAGATATGTTCATATTTTGGCAGCAACGAAGAATAAATATGCTCAAATGGATTATTTATCAAGTAATGCGTACTTACTGTCTTTACAACGAGATGGTGTACATCTATTGCAAACTGAGGTCTCTCTCTCTCTTCCAATAAATCACCGATGACGCTAACAATTTCGCGATTTAAAGAAGTATTGTCATCAGAGAATTCAAAATCCAAAAGCAACTTTTCTATTCTAATTAGTAACCTTTCTTCTATGTCTCGCAAATGAAATCTTACCCGATGTATTAAGTATGGGAAAACAATGCTGTTTTTATTTATCCCATCCTCATACATTTGTTCCATAAAGTTAATGCCTCCAGAAATTTCTCGATGTTTCTCATTATAACGAAGATAATTGTTAAAACAGTAATCATCGTAGTTACCGGTCAAATAGCCCTCCAGAATATGATTATATTGACTTTCTGATTTGGTTTCGATTATTCCTGATAATGAAGCTGCCATTTTGTAGCGTCCGTCACTATACCAGCCATTCCTTAACCCGACCAAAGAAAGTTCATCTGTTACATGTGCAAGCAACATCAGTATTAGCGCACTCTCGGCATCTTTCTTAAGTTGATTTACAACCTCTGATAGACCTTCTACCAACTGTTGGGCGATTTGTTTGTCATTTAAATACTTGTATAGACAATTAACTAACCAATGATAATCATAAGTGTTGTCTGTACAAATATCTAAAAATTCTTGCGAGTTATATATTTTATTCTGAATGAATTTCTCGGCAAAAGGCTCCATTTCCTTTAATATGAATTTTGCTTCGTCTGCAAAATCGCTATAGTCTTTACGGCTATTATAAAGATCTTGAAGATGAACCTTCAGCTGTCCAAAGAATGATTGGGGCATTAACTTCTTCATCCAATATGAGAGTCTGTCTAATAGTTCTGCGTCTTTAGCAGACTCCTCCCAATGATAAATATGGCTTAATGACTTTCTCATTGATGGCCAATCATAACCTTTGAGATTTGCTATAAATTCGATTGCGTCAAATAGTAAATTTTTATTTGAAGTAGATAAATCAAATGCGTGTTCCGAAAAAATATCCGCAACCTTATCAAGCATTTCAAGATTCTTCGATGCAATTTCTTTTAACAGACCTATGGATTTTGTCCAATATTTGCCTATCTCTTCATATGTAGGAGTGTATTCTGCCTCATTCTTAGTTCCAGAATATACTCTAGTGAAGCCACGAGATTGTAAGGCACTATTAAGTGCAGTTAATACCAAGTCTGCATTTACCTCTAAATTATCCTTAAGATATGCAATAACGGAAAATCTATCCTCTAATGTTGCAGTTGTTCCAGAAAGCACAACATGAAAAAGCTGAGAGAAAATCCCTTTTGAATTATTCCCGAATTCTTCATTCTCCGCATTTGCTAGCTTCGCAAGGGCAAGTGCGCTGACTTTAAACGCATCCCGGGAAACAACCGTGCGCTCAAGTGCGTATATTAAATTTCGCCGAGTCTCATATTTTATATTATCATTAATCCACTCTGTAGAATTCCTATTCAATAGAGAAAAGATATTTGAGGCAACATTTTCTGGGCTCACTTCACTCATAGAGAGGAGTAGGCGTGAACCCACATCGGTAAAAGCTACCCTCTCATTATGAAAAGACCCAGTTGGAACATTGTTTAATTGTGAATACAATTGACGAGCATATGCAGAATCTTTCATCTCTTGAAATCTTCTGGACAATGCCGCTGTAAGACGTTGTTTTAATGAATCCTCAGTTGAATTCAACGCGTCAAAGACATCTGGTATGCAGTCTCCATTTGTTATGAGCCATCTTTCCGCCAGCCACTCCGCCAAAGGTCGGGGCCTAATACGAATGCATGGCCCATCCTCTTCTATGAGTTGGCGACGTTGAAAATCCCTAACGGTGTCTTTCAACGATTGTTTTACAATCTTTTCATCCTGATAAATATGATGAATTACAGGAGTATTACAAATCCAATTAAACTCATCACTGTAATTCCCTGCATACCCTAACGGTTCAAATAAAGATATTGCTTCCATTGATCTAGAAGTTACATCTTCAATTGGCCCTCCTCCATTAAGAAGGATTGTAAGGATGTCATTAGTATTTTCTATATTTAGATTTTGGTTCTCTTTGTAAGCCTTAATCATTAAAAGAGCCATGTAAGGAATACCACCACACCTATCTCTTATCGCCTCTTTTATTTCAGGTCTTTCTCTCAACGATTCGTCTCTTTCTATCATTGCATCCACGACTCCTTCTGTATCTTTATAATTCAATTCAAGAATTGGAGCTGATACACTTTTTTCATCTGGCGTTAAAACGTTATAAATTGTGATAACTCGAATATCGGCATCCCCTTCATTGATGAGTTTATGAAGACGTATTGTTGTATCTTTATCACAATTATCTATAATTAAAGTTACCGAAGATTTCATTCTGATAAAAGCGGGAATAGCCCTAAGACACTCACTTGATCTTGAATAAAATACATTATCTCTTTGAGAAAATGTTTCTGCAATTATCCGAGTTTTCCCCATCCCTGAAAGCGCCATAAATCTAAGCCTAGAATTAGATACATCTGTTAACTTAGCTTTCACATCCTCAATTGCTGGACAAGAAATAAATTCTGACGTCATCAAAACACCAGAAGAGCTTATGAATTCATCTATAGGAATAAATGGGAATATCTCTTCTCTAAATTGCGCTTGTTTCACCTTTTCTCTTTCTTCATTTTGAGCCCTAACATATTGTTCTTTAACGAGAGGTGATAGCAGATTGAAATCTTTACAACCATCTTTCCCAAAGTTCTTATCTAAACTAAATTCTTGATTATTGAATTGTTGATATTTGTATACTCGAAATCCGGACTCCGATTCGAAATCTATTATCTGAAAAGCATTTTTATATCTTGCATCCTTTTCGTAAATATTGTCAGAAAGAGTTCCCGCTGATTTTACATTTAAGTAAAGCGAATCTTCTTCCAATCCCTCAAATTTTATAAGTTCTGAATGTGCATGACCTGTACACAATAGATCGAATTCTTTTGCAATAGATATTGTAGCCTTATCCCGTTCACATTGTTTCAACATGTCAATTGGATAATGAGTAAGAGCTATTCGCAAATCGCAATTTTGAAGATGATCGGTATGTTCTAATATTTGATTCATGCCAATAACGATTTTATTTGTATCGTTAAATCCACATCTCCAAATTGAATTTAAGGAAGATATGCCAATAACAGCATCATTGATAGACAGTCTAAAGGTAGACAACAATGTATGTGAACAATATTGAACACCAGTACATTGCGAATAATACTGTTTTTCAAAACCTTTATATTCCGTTATTCTTTTAGTGAATTCGTCTATATCAGATGCTTTAGACAGATTGTTTATTATGTCCTCCCACGTTTCTATTCCACGTTCAAGATTATCCTCCAATCTTATGCTATCGGCTTCTCGATTTATATCATGATTGCCGGGGGTAAAAATGAAACGACTGTTAGGCAACCCAAGTTCCGTGATAATAGGGTTTATTACTATATCTACAAAAGAATTTAAAGCGTTCGTGACACCGCCAAAACTCTGTCCTCCTTTGTCTATAATATCACCTGAAAATAATATCAGATCAATTTTTTTGACCTTATTGATTTCTGTTAAGCATTGCTTCAAATATTTGATTATAAATTCAGCTTCTGCAAGTTTATGCTTATTCAAATGGAAATCAGAAAAATGTAATATGCGAATGGATTTTCCCATTGTATATAGGTTTAGATGTTTTAGAGGATTGTTTTCGCTATTGTCCAAAGGGTAATTAGATAGTGCAATTTAGAATTACGAAATCGATGTCTCCTCGTATATTGATGCTATGTTCACGTTATGTATATATATTAATGCTGCTGGCCATTTGTCCGATTTGCCATTAGGATACTTAATGATGCGTGTTACGCGAGCGCCATAGATGAAATAACCCTTTTGTGACACTTCATCGAGCAGCTTTTGAAGGTCATATTCTACCTGAGTTTGTTGATATGGTTCCCAATCAGAATAAATATCCATGTAATCAGTCAAGGTTTGCCAAATGGAGCCAATATATTCTGCATCTTCTTTAGTTGAGATAGTATCATTGGATCGTTCCATTGCATAACATCCAGATAAAATAGCAGCTAATTCAGAACCTGTGGTAATTAAATTAACACGATCTGTTTTATTTGTTGTAGATAGCTCTTCTTTAACCCATGTCTCATGTTTGGACTTTATGCTTATAAGGCTTTCCTTTGGAAATAGGAGAATATTGCTTATATCGTCAATAGTTTTATGATGGTTACGGCAAAGTAAAATCAAATTCTCATATACATCATAGTTTTCCCATCCATTCTCATGACGAGGACCATTAGGTTTACTACTGACAATGTGACATTCTTCTCCAATATTATAATCGGATTGATTATCATTTGTCATAATAAGTTCCTGTCGGCAAATTGCACATCTGTTTCCAGACTTAGCCCATAAACGTTTTCTGTCTTTATCTGATATTGGCATATTTCAATCAAGTATGAAGTTTTATTAATTTCTTATGTGCTATATCATTCAAGGATTTGATGAAGTTAGAAAGGCAAATCTCGTAAATATGCTTCAATGGGTTCATTAACAATATGCGATTTCTCATAGGTAAATGAAAGATCTTGAAGCTTATTTTGAAATAATTGGATAGTTTTCCTGTCTTCAATCTCAATGCGACGAGTTAGGGATAAAGAAATAAATGGTTCTTCTTTCTCAATACCGAGATATCGTCGGCCACACAAATTAGCTGCTATTCCAGTAGTGGAAGAGCCAGCAAAGGGGTCTAGAATCCAATCGTTTTCGTCGGTACTTGCCAATATGATTCGGGTGAGCAATGCTAATGGTTTCTGCGTAGGATGTTTGCCGCATGATTTCTCCCAGCGTGCTATGGCTGGAAGACGCCAAACGTCAGTCATCTGCTTGCCATCATTTATTGCTTTCATTAACTCGTAGTTGTATTTGTGTGGAATTTTTGGACATTTACGTGCCCATAAGATGAATTCTGTCGAATAGGTGAAGAATCGACATGAGATGTTTGGTGGTGGATTCGTTTTAGCCCAAGTAATAACATTAAGGATTTTATAGCCCAGTTCTGTGAGGAGCGTGGCGATGGAGAAAATGTTATGATGAGTCCCTGAAATCCAAATTGTCCCATTGTCTTTCAATTTTTCACGACATAATGAGAGCCATTTACGATTAAACTCCATGATAGATTCGGGTGTTCCTCCCTTATCCCATTCTCCTTTATCAACACAAACAACCTTCCCAGCCTGATAGCTGATACCTCCATTGGAAAGAAAATATGGAGGATCTGCAAATATCATGTCGAACTTAAACTCGAATTGTGGAAGCAACTCTAAGCAGTCACCATGAAGGAGAGTAAAGGCCCTGTCGGTTGATTTGTAATATGCTTTTATCATGGCTTGATAACAGATAAATCCAAGTTAGGAATTATCTGTGTATTTGTAAAGTTTTTCTTATAATAGAAAGCTCGTCTTCGTGCTTGTGTTATTCCGCCGTTTCCGTCGGGTGCATCCGTTTTATCTTGGTTATTTTTCCCTTTAGTCTTTGGTTCGAGATAGGTTCCCATACTGCATGAAAGTTTGTCTGCGTCTCCACGCTTGATGTATGATTGAATCTCCTCCCAATCTTTTTTGAAAACGGAATTTTGTAAATCGGATGGGTGATCAAGAAAATAATCAACAATGACGTAGTCGTCCTGATGCTGTGCGACACCATTAACTTTTGCAAGATAAACCACCCAAAATGTTAGATTTATCTTACTCCTAATCTTGGCTGTTTCCCATGTCTCTTTAGCGACCTCGCAATAATTAATCATCTGGATTGCAGTCGGTTCTTTTGCCTTGATAGAACCGTCCTTGTTCTTTTGTAAGGGTAATATCTTAACCTCACAGCCTATTTGTATTAAATCAGCTTCAGGTCTATTATTATTTTCAATACCAAGTAAGTTTTCGACAATCAATCCAGATGCGCCCTTTTTCATCTTACATTTATCACCAATAAAGAGAGCTTCTTTTATCTCTCTTATAGTTTTCCCTTTAGCATTGGTTATTATGTTAAAAAGAGGAGTGAGTACCTCAATAACTTTACTGCTAATCATTCTTGATAATAGATATAAGTTCGTGAATGTTGGTGAGATTATAGACGCTCGGAACATGCTCGAAGGCTTCTTCAAGTTTGTTACGCGCAGATTCCCAACCTATGCCATCGGTTATCCATACGAATTCGAAGCCGGGGACGGCATTAATTTTGGGAGCGAGTTCAGAGTATGCTCTTGCGACCTCATTGAGTTTTGAACCACCTCCAGTGTAGAAGTTGGCCTCAATGAGATAGGTTTTATGAGGTGTCCGTATGACGAAGTCGAATCGTTTATTATCAGCACCCAAGGCTTTGACGATTTCAGGAAACTCGGTATAGTAAACTTCCTGTTCAAATGCAATTCCATTTTTCGTGAGAATGTTGGCTACTAACCCTTCCATGATGTGGCCACCACGATTTTTCCGGGCGTTTGAATCAAGACCAACTTCTACTCCGAAAACATAGTCAACAAGATTCTTTATTTGTTTTGCTTGAAAAACCTCTGTTAGACCAGTCTCATTGAGGAATACAGTTACCTGTTCTGGAGATGTGAAGTAATCTGACACCAACCGAATATTTCCATATTCGTCGATGGCTTTCTTCTTGTCTTTGGTTCGAACGGCAATAAGGACATCCAGAACAGAAAAAACTTTTGGATTTTCATCCCACAAACGTCTAACTGCTGCGGACATGTCTTCTTGTCCAATCAAATAATTCAATTGATTGAGTTTGATAGAAATTGTCTCAACGTTAGCGGCAACCTTGGGAAAGTCCACGTAATCACCGAGAGAAAAGTGGGTTTCCTTTAGAGGTTTCATGAATTCGTCAAATTCTCTTGCCATGATTCTTATAAGTTGAATAGAGTGCCATTCACACCCTGACAGTTAGCATAGTTTCTGATTAACAATTCGGTCAATGCTCCTCGCTTCGTTGGATTAGCATTAATACATCGTTTTGCTATTACTCTCTCGATAGTGAAATCTTGATATAATTCATCAAAGAACGTATCGGCCTCATTACGCCCCTTACCATCAGAATTACTTAACATTTCGAAGCAACCTTCATTAGAAAGCGCGGTAAAATATTCTTTTAGCCGGCGTTGCTCATTGTCATCAAAAACCTCTTTCACGTAGGAATTGAAACTCGAAGTAGCATCTAAAGGTCGGTAAGGGGGGTCAAAATAGAAGAAGGTATATCCATTAACATATTCTTGTGTCTGCGAAAAATCGCCATTAAGAATCTCCACCTTTTGAAGAAGTTTACTGTCCGATAAGATGAGAGCTTCATCGCATATAGTAGGATTAGGGTATTTCCCAAAGGGCACATTGAATCCTCCCTTTGAGTTCTCCCGATACAAACCATTGAAGCAGGTTCGGTTCATGAAAATCATATATGATGCCTCCTCAACCTGCGTCAGGGTTGCGTTATTGAACCTCTGACGTATGTCAAGATAAAATGATTTTTGTTCCTCGTGTTCCTTTAGTTCTCGGTACTTTGTTTGTAACTCTGTCAGGGAATCAATCAAAGTGTATGGTTCGTCTCGAATAATTCTATATGTGGTTACAAGATGAGGATTTATGTCATTGACGATAGCCCTCTTTATATTAGGGTATTTCTGAAGCATAAAAAAGAGCATAGCCCCACCACCTACAAAGGGTTCTATGTAGGTGATCTCTCTCTCCCTTCGGAAATTTTCCGGAAGGAAAGAGTCAATGGTCGGGAGTAATTGTGTCTTGCCTCCAGCCCATTTTAGGAAGGGTTTACCCTTGGTTTTAACCATAGTTTGTATCATTCAAGCTACAAGCTAAAAAGAAAACTCCCACGCAGCATCTGAAGGCCGACCAAAGCCTGTAACGGACTGCATGGGAGTTCTCGAAGTTTTCGGCTCTCGCCGTATGTCTTTCTATTTATTGGTCATTTTCAGCGTTGGTTGCCGTTAGAATGCAAAGTTACGCAATTTTTCTGACATGGCAATGGATTTATGTTGTTAAGCATAAATGGTAAATGCCATCTTTTGAGGATTGTAGAAGATGAAACGCCCACCCCGGCGAGGGGCTCGTCGGGGTGGCGTGGAAGGTGTTGATGGGGACTATTTCAGGGGGAGGCAGGCGATGGGGCAGCTGGGGATGTTTTCGTCGGGGATGGGCGGCATGTTGGGATCAGCAACATACTTGAAGCCGCAGATGCGGGCAGTCAGGATGAGCCATTTGGAGAAGGCGTTCATCTCTTTGCGGATACGGTCGGCGAGCTCAGGATTGGAGCGAGAGCCGTGGTTGCGGTCAAAGACTACGGTCTCGACAATCATTGTCATGTCGGGGAGGTTGAGGTGGCCTTCGGAGCGTTCCCACAAGCGGATGAAGATGTTGTGGGTGTCGTCGCGGTAGCTGAGGGTTGCGCCGACGCAGTTCCAGTCGAGAGATACTTCTTCGGGGTCACCGTCGAATACGAGTGATACATAGTCACGGAGGTCGAGGTAGAAATCGTCGATTCTACTCTCGGTAAGGGTTGAGATACTTGTCATATAATTGATGGAAGTTAAAGGGTTAAACATGCGATTTGACATTCTGCTACTTGGTTGTCGGCATCTTCGGGCTGACGGTCGGGGTCGGCGATGTGGCGGAAGCCGTTGGCTTTAGCAGCCTCGCCAGTCCATTTGCACAGTGCGAGTGCGTTCTCCATGCTGTCGGCTACGGAGAATACATGGACGATGAGCGTCATGTCGGGTATGCCGAGGTAGCCGTTGGAGCGTTCCCAAAGACGATATTGGATGTTACAACCGTTGCCGATGAATCGTGCGGTTGCGCCGACGCTGTTCCAATCTAGCATCAGCTGGTCGGGGGTTGCACAATAGTTCTCTTCCATGTACTTGCAGAAGTCATAGAAGAAGGCCTTGATGCTCTTTTGAGCATCTGCCGAGATGGGGAGGTTTGATGTCATTCTTTTCATTTTTTGTTGGGGTTGTTCTGAGAATTAAGTTCGTTAATCTCATTGTTAAGGCGGTCGCGTTCAAGAGTCGAGCGGCGGAGTTGCTCCATACGCTGTTCATGCTCGGTGACCATCTTGCGGATATTATTCACTCTGTCGGGGTCTTGAAACCAGACCTCGATGCTGTCGAGTCCAACGCTTGATACGCTGCCATTTATCTGGATAAAGCGATATTTCAGATCGGTGTCGGTGTACTTATCCATGTCATGGCTTTGGATAATAATCCAAACACCGAGAAAAATGCTGATGATGAAGCTGGCAACAACGCAAGCGAAACATTTCCATGAGTTGATGTCAAACTTGATAGTTTTCTCAACTTTCTGTACCTTGGGTCCGGCATTGACGGCGGCAGTGTTCGACTTGACAGCCGCCTCCAATTTTGTCATGGTCGTGCCCAACGTACTAAGAGCCTTTGCCGTTTCGGAATCCTTCTTTTCGATTTTGGTCCCGAGGTCGGTAAAGTTTTGAGAATAGTCTTTCGGCTTGGGCAATTTGGATAAGTCCGGTATCGGATTATTGAATCTGAAATCAATGCCAGACATTGCTTTGAGGAGAATATTCTCAAAAACTTCGGGGCTATACACTTCAGACTGAACCTGTGAGCCATCAGACTGTTTGGTTTGACCTTTCTCAAACGAAAGTTTCAATTCCTCGAAGAACATATAGACAGTGTTGAGGTCGATATTCTTGGGGCTTGCAGTCGCGTTTGAGGAAGCGGTCGGGAGCGCCGGATCCTTACCGGCTTCTTCCTGAGATGTTGTGAAGGTGTTCATTATACAGATCTTCCTTTTTTAGGTTTACGTCGGCGACTCTTGAACCATGTTGTTTCTGTAACCGGTACATTATCGCCGCTTGAATGAAGTTGAAATAAGTTTAGACCGAGGCTGAAATCCTGCGACTCGTCTCTGTACTCCTGTTGTGGAGCGTGAGATTGCTGTGGCATCGGCTTCTGACGTTCCGGCTGATGTTGCACTCTTGGCTTGTTGGCCTCCAATGCCCGAATCAACTTGGAGTAGCTGCACGACTTATCAATCTTTGAGCCATTGAACGCATACTTACCCATCTTGAACCGGATGCCCTGCACCTTGTTGGTGCTTCCGTTGTTGATGAGGGTACATTCTACACCGTGGCTCTCAACAGCCGCGATGAAGCTGTTGAAATCTGTATGTCGTGGCAACTCAGCCTTAATGATGTCGAATATCCGGTAACGTGTTCTATCCGGCTCACGTAAGCGGTTGCGTTTGACTTCCTCTTTGCCGGGTGCTATATACAGCCCTTCACGCTCGGTAATATCCCGACAAACCCGCTGGCTGCGGAAACGCTCGTTGCTGTCGGATACAGTCTTTCCGGAATTGCTGACGCGATTGAAAACGATATGGCAATGCGGATGCTCCCGGTCATGGTGGCGTACAATCAGAAATTGAGTGTCGCGGATTCCCATTCGCTCCAGATACTCCAGCGCAATTTGCCGCATATAGTCATTGCTCATGCGTAGGGCATCATTGGGCGAAAAGCTTAGCACGGTATGCCCGACATTCTTTGCCAGCCTCGGATTCATCTCGGCTTGTGCCTCGAAGCTATGGGTAATGCTGTCAATCGAGTCGAGCATCAGACCATCAGCGGCGATGATTTCTGCACCTTTCTTGTCATTGAGAACGTATGTAACCGCACCTCTGAATTCCTGACCTTTCTTCAACTTCGACATCATAGTCCAAAATGTTTGAGGGCATTGTCAAGACGGGAGCAAAGCTCGCGGTTCATCTGCGCAGCGAACGCATATCCGTCCCGGTTGGCGACGTGTGCCGTCTGGTTGAGATTGTTTTTCATACCGCATACATCGCGCCGGAATTCTGCGAGTTCGGGAGTCATCCGTTCCTTTACTACAGAGTGTGCCACGCTCTGCCGGATATACTCTGTCGGGGTCAGCCCGGCTTGTCCAGCCTTGGTCAAAAGGTCGAACTTCTCCGCCGTGCAAACTTTCAAAGTGAAGCGGTAACGCCTCTTCTCTGTGGCTGATTTTGGAGGTCGGCCACCTTTCCTCTTTGGAGATTTCTCATTTGTCATTTGCGAGAAAATTGGAAGGTAATTCGCCACTGGTGGCGACTGGTTGATAAATAGTTTTAGACCGACGGGATGCAAGTTTAGCCGTGCCACCGGAGGTGGTCTTCGGCGGGTTTTGGTTGTCCCAAAACACTAACTTGCTCCTGTCTCTGTAAAATCCACTGCGAGCTTTCGGCATTACAAAGTGCCGATGAGAACAGCAGAGTCTGAGAAGCAGTCTCTGCCCTGATTCCATACTCCTTTGATACTCGGATGGTGTAGCTCCGCAAGCCATCGGAGTGTCAAATCGAAGGACGTTGCAGTTCCCGCATTTTCGGCAGTTTCTCAGTTCAAACTGCTGAATCTGTCGATACTACATGAGGTCAGAGTTTGATGTAATTCCCATGCTTCGACTTCTGAAAAAGTTTGCCGTTGAAGTTCTTCAGAAACTCCATTAGCGCACGCTCCGACATGCCGTTTTCCGCTGCCACGGCGATAGCACTCCCAGTAGTAAATTCCGGAGGTAAGGCGGTGACAATGGCCAACTGCTGTGCGGTGAGCGAAAGCTCTTTGAGAATCGTCTGAACTTTCTTGGCTGACTCCATAAAGTATTCAGCAAGGGTAATGGCTCTCTCAACTGAAATCAGGTCGATGACATCTTTCCCGGCATCATTGGAAGCCCATCGTGCCATTTGTATTATCAGGCAAAATCGGATGGCGTATATCTGCAATTTGCAATAGATGCCGACAAGGGTCTCGTTAGGTTCTGTGTCACATTTGTCTGACAAGTTATGCTGCCATTCAAAAAGTCTTTCAAGAGCTTCTTCTGCAAAGGGGACTATGACAGGCAAAATGTCGTTGTTTTCATCGTAGGCACATTCAATGCACATCAATCGCGATAGAATATTTTGCCATTCATCTGCGACATCAAATGATGGCTGCTTCATCGACCATCTGGTTGACATCTCATGTTTGAGTATCACGAAAAGTATGCGGTCAATGAATCCGTTTGCCGAGCGTTCACCTTTGGCAAGTTCCGAAAGGATGCGTTTCTGCATAGTACCGATAACTGAAATGAACGGACGCTTGATGAAGATGGAACTGCGGGAACTCTTGCGGTCGGACATAGTAGGCTTAGCACTGTATACCGAAAGCCAAAACTGCTCCTCAGAGCCGTTGTTGTAGCGGTTGAAGTTTTTGACCCATGCTGAAAGCTCGTCTGAAAGAAGACACAGACCACGGCGATTTTGAGAATGAATGAGACTCAGACCCTCCGGCGTTATATCAGAAACCAGAAATCGGTGGCGGACAGGTTCATGGGGGCAGACATCAATACCTTTTTCTGCACGTTCCTTCCGGCTCATCTCCAATTGATCCTGATATTCAAGATACTGTTTCTCAAAAATTCTGTTTTGCTCGTAGTCATGCTCCACAAACGGACGCATGGCGAAACTCAACGGATGGCTCTTGTTGGCACCGGGTCTGCCGATTAGTGCCATATACAGAATGGCGCTTTCGTCCCAACCCTCTTTTATCCTCGCAAGATGAGTGTTACCCACCGCGACTGAAACCGCAACCAGCATCGCCGCTCCGACATAGTCGATAGGGAATCCATAGCAATCGTTTACCTCCCTGATGATTTTCTGAATTTTTGAAGGAAAGATGCTTATGGGGAAACCGCTACCGGTCAGATTGACGCTGAGGTCAATGGCTTTGTTGAGAATGAGTTGAGGTGTAGATTTCTCACTCATAGGCGACAGGATTTGTTTCTACCTCCGGGACGAAGACCCTTGTTCATCTCGGCTACCATCTCGTCATAGGCTTGCGCTTGAGATTTCGGTTTGCCCGATGCCATATAATCGAGCAACTCGCTTCGGATAAAGCGCCAGCCTTTGCCGCCGGGATTCTTGTAACCCGGAACAACGCCGTTTCGCGCCTTATTATAAAGAGTGTTCTTACACTCTCCGAGCAATGCGCACGCCTCTTTAGTGGATATGAATTCAGGCGCGACTTGTTGGGGTGGGGAGAGCGTGTTGCGCAACTCCCTCAGTTCACCGAGCAGGCTTGTTACCAGCGCGGTCAGATAAGTTACCGCTTCGGGCAACTTATCAAAGGTGATGGATGTTTCCATAAATTTACAACCGAACCCTTGGGAAAACGGCACGCCGACATGGCGTATCCGTGTCAAGGATTCGGTTGCAAAATTACAGGGAGAAATAAGGGAGAACAATAGGGTCTGAACCGACTCTAAAGTGTCTCCAAAACGTCTCTGAAGCTATAAATCAGTACTTTTCTCCGGAGAAATTGAACGGAGATGGTTTGGAGATGAGTATTCAATAACATGAACCAGACAAATCAGGGAACTCTGTGATTCCGTCTAAATCATCGTCTAAGTTGTCATTATAATCCTCTTCACGGAATTTGGCGGCAGACGCATAAGCTTTGTCATCATCTGTCATATTTCCCGATTTCGAGTCTTTGGAGGGGCTTACATTTGTCGGCTGTGGAGTTTGACTTGATTGATGCTGCCTGTATCTTTCCTCTGCCTTTTCTCGACGGTCGGCTTGAGCTTCGAACTTCTTTTGTTTCTGCTCTTCCTCAAGCTGCTTAGTCAATTCACGCTGATTTCTCTGCTTCTCTCGTTCCAACCGATTGCGATAGTTGGGACTGAATTCTTTATTTATTTTGATAATGCCCCGGTCTGCGTCAAGGGTAAGTTTTCCTTTGATTGTCTTCAATTGGAGATCATCAAAATGTTCATGGAATGTGCTTTGCAGGAAGTATGCTGCCTGAGGTCCACTCTTGCTAAAGAGTTGTTGCATATTCCAACCATAGTGATACAGGTCTGTTTTGGTAATAGGAGAATGAGTTTCCACTTTTTTGTGGACAGTCTCACTTGCAGATAATACCGACCATGTCTTATTACCAGCTCTCTGAAACTTCGATAACCGGCTTATGAGTATCTCCAGATTTTCTTTGGTCATATAGGGGCCAAGTACTTCGATTGTGTATAGACATGCCTCTTGGAATGTACGTTGCAATCCTGCTTCAATCTCGTTAGCAGCATTGGCGGCAACATTCGACAGGTCAAGCATATTTTCGTTGATAGTCTTGACTAACTCCTCTTTCTCGTCAGAAACTTTTTCAGCTTTGACTGCCAAAACCTCGGTCAACAGCATTCTTGCATCCTCTCTCGTAAGAGGTTGACTCTCGGTCGTTGTCTGTTCAATTTCGGAGTTTTTGTTCTCATTCGTTGAAGTGTCCAGACTTGTAGCGGTCCGCGGAGTTATTCCGCGTTTCTTCCAACTCTTCTTGACAAAGAAGTCCGTGAGTTCCTTTATCCCTTCATGGATAAGGAAATAAACTCCGATACAACTTGCCAATACCATGAAAAAGAAGAAATTGGCGTTTAAGTCAGTGTGACCTTCACTGACAATCTTGTTTCTCACCGCATACGCAAAGAAGAGACTCATTAGAGCTACGAAGAATAGCATCAGCGGATTGTGGCCTTTAATCAGGTCTTTCATTCGATTTTTATAATTCTTAAATTGTGCTGAATTTTGTAAACAAGAATAAAACACCATGTCTTTCGCTATTGTTCGCTATCCCAAATGTTAAAAATGCCACCTCGCATTTCTGCAAGATGGCATTTCCAAACAGACTTGAAAGGATGGTGACTATTTGAGCGTGATGGCGTTGGAAGCCTCGCGCTTCTTCTCTCCGACCACTTCGGCATAGATCTGAGTCGTTCGGACGCTACGGTGAGTAAGCATCTTCGACACGACATATACATCAATACCCAATGAGATAAGGATGGTGGCGAATGAGTGGCGTAAGCAGTGGAACGACAACTTTTTTGTTATCCCGGCAGACTTTACCCAATTCTTGAAAGCATGTTGAGCCATTGAGCGTTTGAAGCCTTTGAAAACAAGATCGTCACCTCGTTCACCACAATATTGCAGTGCTTCCTCACTGATAGGGAGTGTAGCCTCTGTTTCTGTTTTCTCAGTGCAGAGTCTGATGCAGTGACCGCCGTCGGGACTGCGCTCGATGTTCTCCCATTTGAGTTGAAGAAGGTCGCTCAGTCGAAGACCTGTGAATAATCCGAACATTGAGGCTCGCTTCAACACAGGAATGTCGCATTGAGAGTTTGCGAGAATTTTCATCTCCTCCAATGTGATATACTCCTTCTTGACTTCCTGCCATTTGAGACCATCAAGGAAATCGTTGACATTTTCAAGCAGAAGCTTCTCCTTGTATGCCATCTTCAACAAGCAACGGAATGTTGACCAATATCCTGCGGCAGAGTTAGCCGACAAAGGTATCTTCTTTTCCGGATGGCGCAGTGAGTGGGCTATGAGAAGATAGTCACGGAAATCCTCGCACAGGCTCACGGTAACATCACCGAAAGTGCATTGACCTCTGGTGAAGTTCTTGAAATGTAGATATACACTCATCCATTTGTCATACTTGCTTTTGGCTTTCTTCTCGAAGTAGGCGAGGAAATCCTGCTTCTGCTTTGTCTTGTCGAGAAAACCAAACTGTTCATTTATCAGACTCTGATAACGGATGCAACGTATGGCCTCGGCCTTTTCCTCCATTTCCTGATTGAAACGGCGTTGCATTTCGTTGGTGGGGTTCGCAAAGATGACAATACCGAGAGTCTCGCGGCGTGTCATCTTGTTGGTGTGCGGATTGCGTATCGCCGGGTAATAGTCAAGATACAGCGATAGCTTTCCTCCGGCGTATGGACGCTTGCGGAGGAATACTTTGGTACATGTATTCATCTGTGTGGGGATTAAATTTTGATACAAAGTAAGCATGAGAATCGAGGGAGAACAATAGAGTCCGGATGCTCTTCTATGTATCTCCAAATCGTCTCCAGCTACTATATCTCCGGGGATTTCAAGAGATTATCCAATTCACTCCGGAGAATATGAGTATACTTGCCCTTCTTCACACGGGTGATGTTATAATACTTCAGATAGTGGTGCAGCTGGTCCCGTGTCAGCCCATATTTCTCCATCGCTTCCGGATATGTGTAATACTCCGGTTCTTTCGGTTCAACCGCACCTTTGGCTAAATCGAAATGATATTTGGAGTAGAATGTAGCTGCTCCGACTTTCTTCTTGGGTATTGCCTCCTTTGATGCCAGACAGTATATTGCCGATAATGTCATCCCATATCGCGCCTGAATCTCAGCTGCGGTGTACCACTCAGATATTTCATCACTGGGTTGTTGTTTTGCGAAGTAAGCATCAACATGCTTCCGGCTCCAAAGGGTCTTGCCTCTTTGCTGAGTCTTCGGCCAGTTCTCGCGCTTGGCTATCTCATAGAGTCCCGAATTGGATATGCCATACTTCTCCTGCACCTCCTTCGAGGTGTAGAATTCGGTTATGGGTTCTGACTTTTTCTTTGGACGCTTCAGATATTTATGTCCATTCTCAAAAAGACTGTCAACATCCTTTCTGCGGATGAGAGTTTTGCCTTTGAATTGTACTGTCGTTATTGCATTGTCTGCAAAATAACGATAGATTGTTGCTCGGCTTATTCCTAACAACTGGCATAGTTGAGTAGGAGAAAGAAATTCCAATTTCTCAATCTCCGTTACTTCATCGGTGGCTTTCGCATACTCACTCTTGAAAGCCTCAATTTTCTGTTGTCTTTTTCGCTTCTTATAAGCGAGTCCGGAGCATCGGTGGCTGCAATACTCCGTTGATGTCTTTCGTGCGACAAACTCTTTGCCGCACCACCCGCATCTTTTGATGATTTCAATATTACTGCTCATATTTCACATTATTGGTGGTTATTTCACCAGTTATTTAGCCGAAAGTGTCTCATCGCGTCTCACTGTGTCTCATCGTGTCTCAAAAGTCCAAGACCTTTCTGATGCAAAAAGTAAGACTGGCCGATTTGATACAAATCGGGTACAAAAAAGCAGGTGAAAAGGGGTGAAAAGTGATTTTATTGAGCAGTAAGCACGAAAAAAAGTCGCCCGATAAGGAGCGACTTTTCAATAGTTTATGCCATTTATCACCAAATGGTGACAACCCTCTACTTTCCGATGCAGAAGTTTTTGAAGATGTTTTGGAGGATTTCGGGGGTGGTGATGGTGCCGGTGATGGTGGAGAGGTGGTGGATGGCGGCGCGGAGGTCTTGGGCGGCGAGGTCTGTCGGTATGCCGTTGCGGAGTGCCGCGGAGAGTGCTTCGAGATTTGCTGCGGCTTCGGCAAGCGATTGTGCATGGCGGGCGTTGGCTACAATTATGTCGTCCTCGCTTGTATCGGCGCGTAATAGGTCGCAGATTGTTTGTCTGAGCGTGTCAATGCCTTTGCCGTTGCGGGCAGAGCAGGGGAGTATAGTCGCGGTGGGGTATACTTTCTGCCATGTCGCAGAGTCAAACTGTTGCGGCAGGTCTGTTTTATTGGCCACGATGATATCGATGTGAGGTAGTTCGCGGGCCGTTTCTTCCGGATTGCTTGCGATAGAGGAATCCACGACGTATATCACAATATTAGCGGCCGAGGCAACTGAGTGGGAGCGCTCTATGCCCAATTGTTCGATTGGGTCTTCTGTCTGTCTCAGTCCGGCAGTGTCCTGAAAGCGTATCAGATATTCACCGATTTCAATGGTGTCTTCCACGACATCTCGGGTTGTGCCATGGATATCTGAAACAATCGCCCGGTCATCTTCAACGAGCGCATTCAGCAGTGATGATTTACCGGCGTTTGTGTTTCCTACTATCGCTACGGGTATTCCATCTTTTATGGCTTGGCCGGCGCGGAAGCTTGCAGCGGCTCGTTTGAGCTGAGCCGAGAGTGTGTCGGCAATCTCAAGCAGGCGGTTGCGTGAGGCGAATTCTACATCTTCTTCCGAGAAGTCAAGTTCGAGTTCGAGCAAGGAGGCAAGTTGGACGAGTTCATCGCGCATGGCGTCGATTTTTTTTGAGAAAGCGCCTCTCATCTGCGACATAGCCATGCGGTGTGCGGCCTTTGATGACGACGATATCACATCTGCCACAGCTTCAGCCTGCGCAAGGTCAAGACGTCCGGCAGCAAATGCACGGCGGGTAAACTCACCCGGAAGAGCCATGCGGCAGCCGGCTGTTATAAGCGATTGTATCAATTGTGATTGAATCCATCTCGACCCGTGTATGCTGAGTTCAACGACATCTTCACCTGTGAATGAGTTAGGGTTTCTGAAAACTGTCGCTACGGCTTCGTCCAAAATCTCACCATTGCTGTCATACACTATCCCTAAATGTGCGCTATGGCTTGCAACGTCATTCAGGTTCTTTCCTTTCCATATCTTTGATACGATTGTAATCGCATTGTGGCCGCTCACTCGGGCCACAGCAATGCCGCCCGTTCCCGGCGCTGTTGAAATCGCGCAGATTGTATCGTCTGAATTATATATTAGTGCGTCTTGCATATTGTCATCGATTTTTACGTTCCCAAACCCGATAGTTTGCCATCTTCTCGACTTCTTCTTCGATATCGTCAGGCAAGCATTGGAAGAAGTCGAATCCGGTAATCGCTTCTACAGCATCAACACTTGTAACCATACTTTCAAGGCCATCAGATGTAGGACGGTTGGGAAAAATGAAAGCTATCGCACGCGGAGGGATAGTATAGGGCGCGAGAACCACCTTGAAGAATCTTTCCGGTACTGAAACCTGCTGGGCTCCAATTGCTTTATCGAGCTGATCGGTTAATATCGGGCCACATATTATAATCAGCGAACTGTCGCGCTCTGCCCATTGGCGGCATTTTTTCTCAAGAGTCGACCATCGTCCGCCATTTATGCTGTGATCCTGCGGACAGATATTGGTGAGATAATGAGAGTCTGCCATAGCTTCAGCACTCCATTTCATATCTCCGGCAGGAGCCATGTGCCCACGGTCATATCCCGACCGGCGGTAGTCGTCAAGAGTCGCGCAGCCATATACATTCTTATCCGGCTTGAAGTTTGACTCTCGAGGTACATTTCCCTTGGTTTCCTCTCCGGTAAGTTCCCAAGCAGAATAATTTGGCAAATGGTGAGCAGAGTTAAATGATACCCGAAATCCCGTATAATCTATTATTTCTTCATTGACATCGTCGGGCAACTCCACACGCGTCAGGCAGTCGACAGCTATTCCGTCGCTGAGTCTCTGAGGAGTTTCTCCAAAAGCATTGCTGAATGCAAGAAGAAGTCCTGCAAAAATAGCTACAGCACAAACCGTAGACAGCACCTTTGCAGCGAGATGTGACAATTTGCGTGGACGCTTGCGGCGTCGAGCTCTATATACCTTTGATCTATTCATGTTTCAATCTGTTTAATGCGTTCCCCAAAGAGATTATATCGTCTTCATTCAATGCGGCTGACAGACTTATCCTAAGCCTGTCGGTACCCGGAGGTACGGTCGGTGTGCGTATTGGCAATACATCAAAACCATCGTCTTTGAGTATTCTTGAAATTCTGAGAGCCTCATGTGGGTCTCCTACCATATAGGGCTGAATGTGGCTCTCACTTCCGGTGCCGAGTGCTTCGCCCAAGCGGCGGCCGAGCTGTTTGAGCTTGCGGCGCTCGCTGTCCATATCCATGGCCTTTTCAAATATAAATTTGCTCCACAGGACATTGACAGGCGGAAGAGCTGTAGAAAATATGAAACTACGCGCACGGTTTATTGCCCACGACCTCACACTTTCGCTTGCAATGACATAAGCACCGGCCGACGCAAGAGCTTTCCCGAGAGTGCCGACAACCACATCTACATCATCGGCGCATATCCCCGGACGCATGCACTCACCCAGACCGGCCGGGCCTTCTACGCCGACCGCATGAGCCTCATCGATATAAAGCAAAGCGTCAGGATATTTCCGCTTTATTTCGGCAAGCTCTCCAATAGGAGCCTTGTCGCCGTCCATGCTGTAGACACTTTCGGCTATTATAAGCAGTTTTCGCCCTTGGGCGGAGGCTTTCTCTGCAAGCGACGATAAATGGCGCATGTCGTTATGCCTGAAGCGCTCGAATGGTGCGCCCGAGAGCCGTATGCCGTCGATTATGCTTGCATGCACAAGTTTATCGGCGAGTATGGTGTAATCTTTTGTGGCGAGAGCCGACACCATGCCGGTATTGGCATGATAGCCGCTGTTGAAGAGTAGGGCACTGCGGCCGTAGGCTTTCTCAAGAACATTTTCAAAGGCACTGAATGCCTTCTGCCGGCTTGCCAAAAGGCGGCTTGCCGACGCCGACATTATCATATCCGCAGGGTCGGTGTTGCTTAAAAACTCATCGCGCAGATCGGTGCGGAGAGATAAGCCCAGATAGTCGTTGCCCGAGAAGTCGACTCGTCCCGATTCGGTAGAGTCGGCAGGTATGCGCCGGAGATTTCCGTTGGCTTTGATTTCCTTAAGTTCAGAATCAATAGTTGTCATCATCATCTACAAGTTCAATCAGTGCATGGCAAAGTGTACGCAACTGCTCTTCGCTGATAATATAAGGTGGCATGATATAGCAGTTATGGCCGAACGGACGTATCCATACGCCTTTATCCACGCACTTCCGCTGAAATTTCCCGACATTGACACATCTGCCTGTCTCAATGACGCCAATAGTGCCAAGCACACGCACGTCGGCAACATTCTTCATACCATTGGCTGCTGCCAGCTCCTCTTTCATTATCCGCTCAATCCGACCTGTAACAGCCCCCATATCTTGCTCCCTGAGCATTTTAAGCGATTCTACGGCAATGGCACAGCTCAATGGATTGGCCATGAATGTAGGGCCGTGCATCATCACACCGGCTTCTCCACGCGATATCGTGTCGGCTACGTCGCGTGTGGTAAGCACGGCGCTCATAGTCAGATAACCGCCTGTCAGACCTTTGCCGATAGTCATGATGTCGGGCATAACACCGGCATGCTCCCATGCAAACATTTTGCCCGTCCGCCAGAATCCGGTTGCAATCTCGTCAAAGATGAGAAGCACCCCATAGCGGTCGCAGAGCTGTCGTGCCTGACGCAGATACTCCGGATGATAAAACCACATGCCGCCGGCGCCCTGCACTATCGGTTCAAGTATCACGGCTGCAAGTTCGTCGCTGTGCTCGGCCAAAATTGTTTCAAGCGGAGATATATCTTCCTGATTCCATTCGCCGCCATAACGGGAGGTCGGTTGAGGTGCGAAGAAGCGGATCGGCAGCGCAGAGCCGAAAGCACTGTGCATACCCGTAACCGGGTCGCAGACGCTCATCGCATTCCACGTATCGCCATGATAGCCCTTGCGTATAGTGGCAAAGTTAGTCTTTGCGTGGCTGCCCGACTGTGACACTGCTGCTTGAACAGCCATTTTCATGGCAACTTCAATCGCCACCGAGCCGGAGTCGGCATAGAATATATTGTGCATGTTCGGGGGTGCCACTTCAAGCAACGCTTTGCCAAGTTCGATGGCCGGATCATGAGTAAGGCCTCCAAACATCACATGGCTCATCTTTTCGAGTTGTCGCGTTGCGGCTGCATTGAGCCGGGCATTGTTGTAGCCGTGGATGACACACCACCACGACGACATTCCATCAATAAGTTCCCGCCCGTCGGCGAGCTGCAACATAGCGCCGGCAGCCGACTCAACCTTATAGGTTGGCAAGGGATTGATGGTAGAGGTATATGGGTGCCAAAGGTGCTCACGGTCCCAAGAGTCGTGCAAAGATTCTTTTTCTTTCATCGCTTCTTATTTTTATGCAAAATTACTAATTCAGCACCTCTTATGCAAATAGAAAATAAGTGCAGCCCGATAACTGATTTCTCGCATATTATTGCTACCTTTGCCCAAACCTCATATTATTTGTCTATGATGAAGAGACTTGTCATGCTTTTGCCGATAATAATGCTGTATGCCGGTGCTTGGGCAGCGGGTGTACCTGCGGCTGTAGATGAACTGACTGTATCAGTCGACCCTGACGGCCTCTGTGTTGTCGATGTGGCTTTTACAACTCCCGGTCTCACCATAGATGGAGAGCCGCTCACAATTCTTGATGCCATAGTTGTAATGCGCGACGGCTCGCTCTTGACCTCAGTGGATAATCCTCCGCCGGGAAGAAAGATGATATACATAGATACTGATGTCCCGTTTGGGCGCCATTCATATAGCGTCTATGCCGTGAACGCAGCCGGCAAAGGCGCGGTAGCTTCGGCCGATTGTTATATAGGAGTGGCGCCTCCTGTGCCGCCTGCAGGAGTAAAGGCTGTGGAAGCTGCCGGTAACGACGGCGTGACCGTATCATGGAATATTCCTGCTCAGGATATCAATGGCTCGGCTTTGTCATCGAAATATCTCTTGTTTGATATTTACTCATCCATTGATGGAGCTCCTTTCCATCTCATCGCAAGTACTGTAAAAGGTGAGAGTTATAATGTTCCGCTTCAAAGAGGTTTCGTCGGTTATGCAGTTATCGCTGTCAACGACGCCGGCTCGTCAGAGATGAGTGAAGTCTACTACACATATATTGGCGATGGCGCCTCAATGCCGTATTTCGATAATGGCCGTAATGGATTTATTGCTTACGGGCCATGGCGAAGAGATTCCGACGGGAAATGTTATACTTTTGAGAGTGTAGGGCAGAGCAAAGGATTGCTGATGTTCGAGAAAGTTAAAGTTGACAGCGAGTCAGCCGCGCTGTCGTTTGACATCTTCGGCTATAATGGCAGCGCAAATCTTAATGTAAGAGTAATCTCCGACGGCGAGATATATAATCTTGAAACGATTGGTTTCCCGCTTGACGGTGATTCTTCGGAGCGTATCTCCATACCGCTCCACAAATTCGTCGGTGAGCATATAGTCACAATGCTGGAGGCCTCAGCTGAAAACCCGGCGTCAGTTTCTATCAAAGATTTAAGGATTGGCGAGCCTGAAACTTCGATTATTGTTCCGGGTGTTGAGCCTGCAATATCTATAAGCTGTACTACCGTCGAGGTTTCGTGCCCGGGTAGAATTGAAATCTGCAGGCTTGACGGAGTCACAATATCTTCCGGCCTTGACCAACTCTCGACAACATTACCTGACGGTCTCTACTTGCTTATTACATCTTCATTCTGCCGTAAGATTGCGATATCTCATTGAGTTTAGAAAATGGAACAATCAAAAACATCATGGCTATTAACAAAACAGTAATGGATTCGATTTATTTTTTCTTTACCGAAAATTCCAATTTCTGAAGTCCTTTTTTATGGATATTGGCAAGAATCAGGCTATAATGTAGTTCTTCACCTGATTTCATTTCGGTGCATATATAGTCGAACTCTTCCGGTGGTATTACATTTTTGAACATCGGACCGTGTGACTCATTGTAAACGCGCTTTATTTCATCAGATAATGGAGATAGAATATAAGAGTATATCGCCATATATGATGTGCTTGAAAATTGGAGATAGTCAGGATCTTCTTTATCTAATATTACCTCAAACCATATACGACAGGCATTATATGTCATTCCTGTCGTTTGCGAATCTCGATAGAATATAAGGCCGCTATCATCAACTTCAAACACCTCACTGATTCTATATTTTTCTATCGGGCATAAGTCATAGTATTCAATGTCTTCCTCTTTTTTGATTTCTGTTTCGGTAGGTTTTTCAGCTTCAATAACATGCCGGTCTTCAAGAATACGCACAAGTGTATACTTTCGGCCGCTACCATCTTGTGGCGGGTTAGCAAGAATTGTTCTTTTAACGTCAAGATAATACTCATGCTCTCTTTCGTATGTAAATCCTTCGATTGCCCCGAAAGCAAGTGGCTCCCATATTCCGGGGTTGTCTTCCGACATGACAAGCATGCACTCTTGCGGTTCACTCATCATGCCGAAAATGAAACCTGTTTCATTTGAAACAGACATTCTTATAACTTTAGTTTGATCCGTTGGTTCATCGTTTCCACATGCAGAAATCAATAGACTAATCAAAACAAGAATAGGAAAGATTGAATATTTCATATTGAACTCATTTAAACTTATTGGAATTTTAAGATTTCGAAAGATTTGAAATCATTTTTGAGCACGA